>JACCDN011000817.1_pt1 | contig 39827 bp, 35 predicted proteins | sample 7441691 | NCBI WGS metagenome assembly JACCDN01 (sample SAMN15323439, study PRJNA562643) | freshwater metagenome | isolation source: river surface water | place: USA:Blue River Watershed | collected 2017-08-16 | reverse complement strand
GTCGTTGGTTGTTGCTTTTTTGTCATAAAGTTTGTCAATTTAAAATTAGTAATTTGCTAAGTTAAAATAAACGTCAGCTTATTTTAATCTAGCTTTTAAATTGACACGGAATGTTGGACGTTCTCTTGACACGGAATTATGGACACTCCCAGAATTTTTGCGTGATTCTTTTGATATGATTAGTTTTATTCTGTCGAGGGTGAGTTAATTCCTCAGCGTGCTAAATTTCTACTTCCCAAAGTGACCCAACAAGAGATTAAAATGGGATAAAATGGGGCATTTCTACTCTTCACTGGAATCTGGACATACTACAGCTTCAACCGCATTTTCAATACTAAAATAAGCCTGACTATTATTAATATCTGGCGGCAGTATCTTGATACCGCAGCTTTTAGCTAGTGATAAGAAAATATTTATTTTGTCAGTATTGTCGATTTCTAAATTGGCGGAGGCGGTGATAAATTCTACCGGGAAATGAGCTTTTAAATAAGCGGTTTGGTAGGAGATTAGGGCGTAGGCGGCAGCGTGGGATTTGTTAAATCCGTAGCCGGCAAATTTATCTACTAAATCAAAGATTTCACCGGCTTGTTTTTTAGGCACGCCGTTTTTAATGGCGCCGCTGACAAAAATTTCTCTTTGTTGCTCCATTTCTTCTTTAATTTTTTTACCCATAGCTCTACGCAGTAAATCTGCGGCTCCAAGACTATAGCCGGATAATATTTTGGCGATTTCCATTACTTGTTCTTGATAGACGATTACGCCGTAAGTTTCTTTTAAAACTTGCTCTAATAACGGGTGAGGGTAGGTGATTTTTTCATCGCCATGTTTTCTTCTGATGTAAGTTGGGATATTATCCATTGGGCCGGGGCGGTATAGCGAGATTAGAGCGATGATATCTTCAATTTTATCGGCATGCATCTGCCTTAAAACTGAACGCATTCCTGAAGATTCAATTTGAAATACTCCAATTGAGTCGCCATTTGCCAACATTTTAAAGGTTTTTTGATCTTCGAGGTCAAGGTTGGTAATATCAAGATCAATATTGTGAACCTGTTTGATTAATTTAACCGCTTCAGAAATTACAGTTAGAGTTTTAAGCCCAAGAAAGTCGAATTTTACTAGGCCGGCGGCTTCGGCATATTTCATTGAATAACCAACTGCTGGCATTTCAGAATCTTCATCATTATATAAAGCGCAAATTTCATGAAGCGGCTTGTCGCCAATTACAATTCCGGCAGCGTGAGTTGAGGCGTGGCGATTTAAGCCCTCTAACTTTAAAGCAATATCAATTAATTTATTAATTTGGGGATCTGATTTTATTGCTTCCTGCAAATCCTTATCCATCTCAATTGCTTTTTGTAAAGTAACGGCCTCAATGGCATTAAAAGGGATCAATTTACAAATTCTATCAACCTGATTATAAGGTAGCTGCATTACTCGGCCAACATCTTTTAAGACGGCACGGGCTTGTAATTTTCCAAAGGTAATAATCTGAGCAACATAATCCTTGCCATATTTTTTTTGCACATAATCAATAACTTCATCGCGACGTGATTGGCAAAAATCAATATCAAAATCCGGCATCGAGACTCGGTCAGGATTTAAAAATCTTTCAAAAAGCAAGCCGAATCTAATTGGGTCAAGATCAGTAATTTGTAAGGCCCAGGCTACAATTGAACCAGCTCCAGAGCCTCTGCCAGGGCCAACCGGAATTGAATTTTCTTTACTCCAATTAATAAAATCAGCAACGATTAAGAAATAGCCGGAGAAATTCATTTTAGTAATTACTCCTAGCTCATATTCAAGGCGGGTGAAATATTCTTTGGTGATTTCTTCTTGGTTTTGTCCATCATTTTTATTACAGAATTTTTTTTCAAGCTTTTTATTTAAACCTAAAACTGCTTTTATTTTTAATTCTTCAGACTCGCTAATATTATCTTTAGTTGGATAGAGGGGCAAGGTTGGGGGGCGCTCAAAAGCCATGATATGGCATTTTTTAGCAATATTTACGGTATTTTCAATTGCTTCTGGCAGGTCGCTAAATAGCCGCATCATTTCTTCCTGACTTTTAAAATACTGCTGATTGGTTAGCTTGGGGCGATTGTTATTGCTTAAAAAATTGCCCTGACCAATACACATCAAGCTATCTTGAGCTTCATGCATATCTTTGGTCAAAAAATATACATCATTGGTTGCAACTAAGGGGATATTATGTTTATAGGCAAGATCCATTAGTTTTTCTTCGTATCTTTGTTCAATTTGACTGTTATGACGGGTGATTTCAATATAAAAATTGCCGGCGCCAAAAATTTGACTAATTTCTTTGATCAGTAAGTCTAGTTTTTTGTCCTGATCCTCATCAAGCAGTTTAGTTAATATGCCATCAACTCCGCCAGATAAAGCAATTAGGCCTGATGATTTTTCTTTTAATAATTCAAAACTGATATGAGGAGATAGGCTTCTTAGATGGTGATTTTGTTGGCGGTTTAAATAGCTATCACTTACCAGATACATTAAATTTTTGTAGCCTTCTTCATTGCTTGCAATTAAGGGTAATTTGGCCAGAGAATTTTCAATATCAAGATTAGAAAAATTTTTCTGATTTTTATCAAAAAAATTAACTAAAATTTCAGTGCCAATTATTGGCTGAATTCCAGATTTTTTGGCAGTAAGTGAAAATTCCAGAGCGGCAAAGAGATTAGAGCTATCCATAATTCCAGCTGCTGGCATTTTAAATTCTAATGCTTTGGCAATCAAATCGCTGACGGTAATTGCGCCTTTACAAAGAGAATATGTAGTATGATTTCTTAGATTGATAAACATTTGGTAGCCATATGTTTTTGTTTTTAATTTATAGCCTTCCTCGGAGCGAGATCCCTAGATTGCTGCGTCGCCTAACGACTCCTCGCAATAATGATTTCAAGACTTTGTCATTTGCGAGGAGCTTAAAGTGACGTCGGCAATTCAGAGTCGAGCAATTATTCGTCCTTATTTGCCTTTTTTATAATTCTTCCGGTTGGCATTTCTGAGGTTCTTGGTGATGGCTTTCTTGGACTTTCTTCTTTTCTTACCGGACGATTATTATTGTGAGATGAGCGGTTACCAGTCCTATTATCTCTGGCGCCATTTTTATTTTTATGATTATAAGGCTTTTTATATCTGGTTTTGAAATTAGCGTTACTTGGCGCTCTTTTTTCATTTTTATTAATCGGATTTTTTCTATAACCATAGCAAAAATAGATTACTAAGCTAACTAAAATAGCGATTAAAAATGTCGTTCCAGCTTCAGGTAAAAGACTAATTATCAGATATAAGCATGACAATGTTGATAAGGGAGCGATAACAAACAACATTGGACATTTAAATGGTCTTTTGATATGAGGTTTCTTGATTCTTAATGCCATTACGGCAATTGAAGAGATCATAAAAGCAGATAAGGCTCCAAGGCTGCTAATTTGCCAGATGGTTTCTAACTTACAAAATCCTGCAAGTGCGGCAATTACTAGTGATACTATAGCGCAGCTCAAATAAGGAGTGTCGAATTTAGGATGGACTTTGCTAAAGAATTTTGGCAATAAACCATCTCTTGAAATTACAAATAATACCCTTGATTGGCTGTAAATAAGAACTAGCAATACCGATGCTATTCCGGCAATTGCGCCAGTTGCAAGTAAGGCCGATCCAATATTACTGCCATTTTGACGCAAGGCATATGATAAAGGCTCGGGATTATTTAATTCAGTGTAATTAGTGATACCGGTAAGAATCAGAGCTACCGAAACATATAAAATCGTACATACTAAAAGCCCGCCGATGATTCCAATTGGTATATCGCGATTAGGATTTTTGCATTCTTCAGCTGCGGTAGCAACAGCGTCAAACCCGATATAAGCAAGAAATACCGTAGCAGCGCCAATCATTACGCCGTGAATTCCAAATGGCATAAAATTAGCGGTCCAATTGATTGTTTTTACATGCGGAACTGCAACGATGATAAATAAAAATACCGCTCCTAATTTCATTGCAACCAAGGCACGGTTCAAATTAATACCTTGCTTGGTACCCCTTATTAACAAAGCGCCAAGGGCTAATGTTATTAAAACTGCCGGTAAATTTATTAATCCGCCATCAATTGGAGGTTTAGTTAAATATTCTGGTATTATAATCCCTCCGGATTGCAATAACCCAACAAAATAGCCTGACCATCCGGCGGCAACACTTGATGCTCCAAGCACATATTCTAAAGTTAAAACAGTGGCTACAATCCAGGCTGCAAATTCGCCAAGTATCGCGTAGGAATAGGTATAGGCACTACCGGCAACTGGCATCATAGCTGCAAGTTCAATATAAGCAAGTCCAGCTAACATGCAAGACATCGCCGCCAAAGCGTAAGATAGCGAAATTGCTGGGCCAGCATATTTAGCGGCTGCAATTCCGGTAAAAACAAAAATACCGGTACCAATAGTACAGCCAATTGCAATTAGAACTAAATCAAATGCTCCAAGAGTTTTTTTAAGCGGATTTCTCCTGGCACCTTCAATAGTTTTTTCTATAGTTTTAACGCGAAATATATTGTTCTTCATTTTTTACTTAATTTATGTTTTTGCTGATTGGAAAAGTTTTGAGTCGTGATTTACGACAACTTAAAGTCTCTTAATTTCTAACCAAATAGAGGTTTGTCAGCCAAATAATTAACTTAGCTAGTTCTTAAAAGCAAGTAATTTATAAGAGGCAACTTTAACTTAAATTAATCCGCTTATGCATTTTTAAATAAAGATTTTATTTGATTGGCTGGAATTAATGTTGTTGGTCATGTTGGCTCCCGTTTAAGTCGATAAATTAAATGGGAAGTATTGATTATAGGGCTGGGTTAGGTTGTCAATGGAAATTTAGATGCGATTGCTGTGGATCATACACAAGATAAAGTTGACAAATTGTTTGACTTAATTATCTTTTTTATTTCCTATCCTAATAACTAAAATTTAATGGTAAAAAAATAATGGCAAAAGACACTACCGATAATAGTTTTTCAAGCGACGTTTTAGAAGGAAAAAACGTAGTTTTGGTTGATTTTTGGGCGCCTTGGTGCGGACCTTGTCGTCAATTAAGTCCTATAATTGACGAGCTATCCAAAGAGTTAGAGGGTAAAATGGATATTTATAAAATTAATATCGATGAAAATCCGGAAATTCCTTCAAAATATTCAGTTAGAGGTATTCCGACTTTAATGATTTTTAAAAATGGCAAGGTTGTCGATACCAAAGTCGGTTCGCTTCCAAGAAATACTCTTCATGAATGGGTAAAAAATAATCTTTAATTTTGCAATTACTGGAATTAATTTATCAAAATCGGGTTCTTTTATTAGAAAAATTTTTAACTGAGTTTAAAGATAATATTTTAGCTGAACCTTGTTTTGGCGTTGAAATTGAATTTTATTTACTGAATCAAGATCTCTCAATAATTGAAGATCAGGCCCGAATTGAAGATTACCTATCAAGATTAGCTAAAATCCTCTCAGATTTCTCCCTATTTAAAGAAGTGCAAAAAGAACAGGGTAGGGGTCAAATCGAAATTAAAACTGAAAAAACTCACAATTTAATAGAGCTTGGTCGACAGTTAGAAAAAATGAAATTAGTAGCGAAAGATTTTGCTCTAGAGCAAAATCTGGCCATTTCCCTGGCATCTCAACCTTTTTTAAATGACTGCGGAAGCGCTCTACAACTGAATTTTTCGCTATATAATTTATTTGATAGTTTAAAAGTAAATTATGATAATTATAACTTATATTCCAGAAGTAAAAATCATAAAAATCAAATTCTGCTTTATTCGATCGCCGGGATTTTAAAATTACTCAACTCGATGATGATATTTTGCGCTTCCAAGCCAGATGATTATTTAAGATTTGATAAAAAAATTAATCAGGATCTATTTCAAAAAGGCAAATATAGCGCGCCAATTAATATAAGCTGGGGCATCAATAATCGCACCACTGCAATTAGAATACCAGAAATTATATCAGATCTGAAACATCAGCAAAGCCGCCTTGAATTTAGAGTGCCGACAGCTGATAGTGATATATATGTTAATATGCTTTGTCTATTAATCGCAGTTGAATATGGCATTAAAAACCATCTTAATTTTATCGAATTAAATCTAAGTGACGATGGTATTTATGGTAATGCTTTTGATCTTCAGTATAATTTGCAGGACCTAACCAGTAATTATCAAGCAGCTCAAAATGATTTTTCTAGCAGCGAGAATTATTTAAAATTAAAATTGTTAAAATTACTTAAAATGCATGATTCACACAAGTTATTACAATAAAACTAAAAATGTTTACAAAATAAATCCAGATAAGCGTGTTAAGGTTGTTAAGACTGGCTGCTTAAAAAATGAACTGATAAAGTCCCAGTGCTAGCGGTAGGCCTCGCCAGATAATCGCTATTTTACATAATATACATTATACGACAAAAGTTGAGCAAATTTCCTTCCCAATTCAAAGAATTCAAGCCGAGCGCTCTATTTTTTGGAATTTGTAATATTTTATTGGAAAAATTAATAGGCAGAGATAATGTAGCGTCCAATATCAAGAATTCCCAAAATTGAAGCCCCGCTAGCAAGCCATATCCAAACATTTATAATTATTAAAATGCTATTTTATCTATCAAATATCTTATTTGCTCTTTTAGCCGCAATTTCGCCAGGCCCAAATATAGTTCTGGTTACCTCTAATTCTATTGCTTATGGCAAAAAGCTTGGCTTTATGTCAGCATTTGGGGTGTTAACTGGAGTTGCAATTTGGTTGGTATTTTTATTGATTGGATTTACTTATCTCTTAGATAATCCAAGGATAATTATAATTTTTAATTGTTTTGCTTCGCTATATTTGCTTTATATCACCTATCATATATTTAGCTTAAAGATTTTAGCTAGTGAAGTAAGTCACAATAATTCACATGGTAAGTTTTTTGTTGAAAGCTTTATTTCTACTATTTTAAATCCAGAAATTGCTATTTTCTACGGCAGTATATTAAGCGGAATTCTTGCTCATTATCCTCACAAACACTTACCAATGATGGTTTTGTATCTGGTTAGTTTTATGTGTGTTGAAAGCGCAGTTTTTTTGTCGGCAGTGATTGGATCGTCGGCAATTAGACGCTTTATTTTTTCCTATTTTAAAATTATCAAGTTGCTGGCCTCGGGAGCAATACTATATTATTCACTATTGATTATGTCGAAGGTGTATCAGGGTTTTGATATTTTATTTAGCTAGAAGTAAATTATCACCAATATCATGCCAGGATCGGTACCTGGTACCTTTTTTAAATCAGCAGATCATCATCTTGGATAATTTTTATTGATTTATTGATGGATTTTGATTTTTGGATACGGTTATTTTGATTGAAAACCAGCGCTTCGAACTCGCCATCATACATTTCAACTGAGATTATTTTTTTATTTTTAATGTCGGCAATTTTGGTAATTAGCTGGTGGCTTTGGTCTTTAATTAAGGCAAAGCCTCTTTTTAAAATTTGAGTATAGTTGCAACTATCCAGTAATTTAGCGGCATTTAGCAAGTTGCTATCTAATTTTTCGATTAATTGTCTGGCTCTTGATTGTAAATCCTTGCTGAGATAGAAAAATTTCTGCTGATATAAATTAATTTTACGATTTAATAGATCGCCATTAATTGTAACTAGGGCTAATTTTTGACAGTAATGATTATAAAAGTTTTTACTGATCAAATCCAGTCTTGATAAAGCATTCGACAATCTTTCTTGGCCGGATTTGATAATTACCTTAGGATCAATTAGATATTTTTTTAGATTGCCTAAATCAGAGGTTTTTTTATTAAAATTTTTAATTATCAAAGCGGTTAATCTTTGGTCAAAATTACTGATTTTTTGCAATAACTCAGCTAAAATAGGGGTGGCAATTTCAGCAGCAGCGCTTGGGGTTGGCGCCCTTAAATCACTTACTAAGTCAATTAAGCTAGTGTCAGTTTCATGACCAATTGCTGAAATAATAGGTATCTCTGATTTAAAAACTTCACGCACCAGATCCTCGTCATTAAATGGCAATAAATCTTCAAACGACCCCCCTCCTCTGGCAATAATTAAGATTTGCGGCCTTTTGGCAATTGGCAATTTATTAAAATATCTGATACCGGCAATTACCTCTTTTGCAGCTTGATTTCCTTGCATTAATGATGGGTAAAGCAGAATATTGGTTGGGCATCTGGCAGTAATACGATTGATAATATCTTGAATTACTGCCCCGGTTTTTGAAGTAATAACCGCGATTTTTTGGGGAAAAAACGGCAAGGTTTTTTTATGTATTTGATCAAATAAGCCTTCTAGCAGTAATTTTTGCTTTCTTTTGTTTATTGCCTCAAGCAAAGCGCCAATTCCGGCGATGGTAATTTCTTCAACAATGATTTGATAGTTTGAGCGACTCTCATAAGTAGTAACTCGCCCAAATAGCGATACTTCTAGGCCGTCAGAAACTTCAAAATTAATATTTTGAGCAATATTTTTAAAACAGATGGCATTAATTAAAGCTCCCTCATCCTTAAGGGCAAAATACCAATGACCAGAAGATGCTTTTTTTAAACCGCTAATTTCGCCCTTAATTTTTACATAACCAAAAGCATCCTCGACCAATCTTTTGATATTTCGAGAAAACTCTGATACTGTAAATTCAAGGATATTGGATGATTTCATTAATTAGGCAAAAAATAAACTGGTGCTATCGGCGGGAATCGGACCCGCGACCTCTTCATTACCAATGAAGTGCTCTACCGCTGAGCTACGATAGCAATTTTTAAGAAGATTTGATATCGAGTTTTTTGAATTGACCTTCAATTGAAGCGCCATCTTCAACTGCAAGGCAAACATATTCAATAGCACCAAAAACCTTGGCTTTGCTTGAAATGCTAAGATTTTTAGCTCTAATATTTCCTCTAAAACTTCCTTTGATAATTATTGATTCAGCAATAATTTCGCCTTCAACATTAGCATCTTCTCTTAAAATTATTGAATTGCTATTGATATTGCCATCAACCATACCCTCAATTTCAATCATTCCAGAGCTAACGATATCACCCCTTACTTTTAAAGTTTTAGATAAGATTGAAGGGGTTGAGTTATTGTTAGTCTTGATTGGAGATAATTCACTATCAGAATTATTTTGAACCAAAGAAGATAATTTAGATTTGATATCAGCTAGTAACATATTTAGATTGATTTTCGTCGTTAATTAATTGATCGCCAGCTTCCAGGAATTTCTTTGGATTAAGCGGAATGTCTTTATATCTAACTTCATAATGCAAATGTGCACCGGTCGATCTGCCGGTTGAGCCTTGAATTGCTATCACCTCACCTTTTTTAACTTTTTGCCCTAATTTTACCTTAATTTCAGATAAATGACCGTAAAGAGTAGTAATTTTATAGCCATGACTAATAATTACAGCATTGCCATAGCCATTTTTTTTGCCGGCAAATATTACTCTACCAACTGACGGGCTAAGTATTTTTGAGCGGTCAGCGCCAGCAAAATCAAGGCCGGGATGCAAGGCTCTGCTTTTATTAATCGGATCGATTCTTATGCCAAAACCACTGGAAATATAATAATTTCTCATCGGTTTTGATAAAGGCATTAACTGCACTAAGTTTTCTAGCGCTTCTAAATAATCAATTTGATTAGTAAAATCAGATTGATCAATTATTGAAGCAAATTCAAAATCCTTGGATTCTACTTTGCCATTTTCATAAATTAATGGTCCGCCTTGAGATTTTGAGAGCTCTGATTTGGTATTTAAAGAAACTTCCTCAGCTTGTTTTTTGTCGGAATTAAGAATTTTACTTTTGCTAATTTGTCGGTTTAAAGCAAGCTTCTTAATATTGAGTCCAGTTGTTGATATTACATCTTCAATATTTTTTATCCGCTGCTTAGCTCGATTTTGGATGTTAGCGATTGCAAAATTGACGGTTTTAATATCATTTAGAGTCTGGCGATCGCCTTTAGAAAGATCTTGCTGCTCAATAACTTTTGGATGCTCAAAATTTTGCTCTTGAGCTTCAACATTTTGAGTCTGTCCACCGGTAACAAAAATTAAATATTCATTTACCTTGCTAAGCTTTTGATTAACGTCATTAAATTGCTGCTTAAAATAGCTGTTAAGATTGCGCAATTCCGAAATTTCCTGTGATTTAGAGTCAATTATATGGTTATATTTCAATGATTGCAAAAATATGCCACTAAGCCAAAGAGCAAAAATCAGCATTATAATCTGAGAGAGGGGATTAAGATTAATGGTAGTGATCTTTTTATTGGTAACAAATAAAATAGTTCTCTTAACAAAAAGAATTTTTGCCAGCATGATAGGAGCGCGAATAACCAAGGTAGCGGCATCAACAAGTCTTTTATTTTTTGCCAAATAATTCAGCAGAGAACCTTTCATCAAGTTAAACCTTGTATAAATTTAAATGGTTAGAGATATTTTAAGCTAAATATCAAAAGCATTGCACCGGTAATTGAAAACATCAGTAAGTACTTTTTTTATGTCATCTCTTAATAACAAACCAGTGGGTAACCCTAGCCTTATAAAAAAATTAAGTCAAGTTTTTTAAGAATAATTAAAAAATAGCTTGACTAAATTACGATTATTATTTAGTTTTCGGCCTTCATTTTATACCCTATATAATATAAATTAATAAAATTACTTAAACGAGCAAGATTACATATGCCAAAGAAAGATATACATCCAAAGCAACACACAATCACTGTAACCATGACTGACGGGGTTACTAAATTTGATATTCAAACTACCTATGGTAAAGAGGGTGGAACTCTAAGGCTTGACTCTGATCCTAAAAATCATCAGGCTTGGCAAGAAAAAGGCGCCAATACCGCTAATTCTAGCAATCAAAGAGTTAAAGACTTCAATAAAAAATTTGGTGATTTCTTTTAGTCTCACACTCCTTAAAGGCGGAGGTCTCCATAAGTTTTAGCGACCAACTTTAGCGTATAGATCAATAATATTTCCGAGCCATTTTTTTTCTGACGCCTCTAAATTACCAGATAATTTGTCGTATATTTCTTGGTGATAGTCATAAAGCCATTTTTTTTCTGGATAAGTCAGCATTTTAAAATCAATTAACTGATAATCAATTGGAGCTAAAGTTAGGGTTTTGAAATGTAAAAACTTTTTATTTCCCGGTAATTGGCTCTTTTTTTCTTGAACTAAGACTAAATTTTCAATTCTAATGCCATATTCACCCTCTTTATAATATCCCGGCTCGTTTGATAAAATCATTCCTGGCAGCAAAGATTGATTTTGCGCCCTTTTGCTAATTGATACCGGGCCTTCATGAACCGATAAAAAACTTCCAACGCCATGGCCGGTGCCATGGTCATAATCTTTTAAATCTTGCCACAAATTAAAGCGCGCCAAAGGATCAAGTTGATTACCGGTAGTGCCAATAGGAAATTTTGCCCTGGCAAGATTTATATGACCCTTTAAAACTCTGGTAAAATCATTTTTCATTGCCAAAGTTGGACTACCTATTGCTACGGTTCTGGTAATGTCAGTAGTTCCGTAAAAATATTGTCCACCAGAATCAATTAAATAGAGCGAGTTACCGCTAATTTTTTTATTGGTTTTTTTAGTGGCTTTATAGTGAATAATTGCGCCATTGCTGCCAAAAGATGAGATTGAGGCAAAGCTTGGATATAAAAATTCTTGATTAGCCTTCCTAAATTCCAGTAATTTTTCTTCAGCCTTAATCTCATCAATCATCGATGAATTCTTAAGCCAAAATAAGAATTTAGTTACCGCCAAGCCATCTAAATAATGAGCCTTGATCATGCCCGCAATTTCGGTTTTATTTTTAACCGCTTTAGTAATTAAACATGGATCAGATTTGGCGGTTAAATTAAGGTTATTTTCAATTAGTAACTTATATATCCAGTAATTTGTAGAATTTAAATCAATTTGCAAATTGCTAATTTGTGATTTTAGATCGGCAATTCTGCTTGGCAGATATTTTGGGTCGTTAAAATTAACCTTGGTAAGTTTTTTTCTACTTGCAACGTCCATTCTTTTTTGATCACAAAATAACTCAAAATCATTATTTTTATATAAAATTCCGTAAGCAAGTAAGAGCGGAGTATATTTAATATCTGAAGCGCGAATATTTAAAAGCCAGGCAATCGAAGCTGAAGAAGTAAATAAAATTGCATCCTCACTTAAATTAGCGGTAATTTCCTGTCTTTTTTTAATCGAATCTTTACCGCTATATTGAAGATCGTGGAAATAAATTTTAGAATCCGGTTTTTTTGGTCTTTTAAGCCAAATTTTATCAAAAAAATCTTCCTCAAATGCCAATAATAAGGCTTTATTTTGATTAATAATCGCAGAAATCTTATTAACAAAGCCAATATCATGATTTTTAACATAAAATGCCAATTTTTTATTTTTCTTCAAATTATTTTCAAGCCAGGAAAATAAGGACTCCTCTGCCAGATTATAAATTTTATACTCCTTTAGATTTAGCTGCTTTTTAGCCTGTAAAACATAGCGCCCATCGGTAAAAAACCAGCACTGCTTTTGACCGATAATAATTGCTGCATTAGAACCACTAAAGCCAGTCAAAAACTCGATTTTTTTTTCACTTTCTGGTAAATATTCGCTAAAAAACTCATCATTATTTGGCAAAATAAAGTAATCAATTGCACGCTCTTTTAGGATCTGACGTAATTTTTTAAGATTAGCATCATTAATATTGCTCATAACGAAATATAATTGAAGTAGTTAAACATATTGGCCCGCCGCATACCCTGAAGACCAGGCCCACTGAAAATTATAGCCACCCAAATGACCAGTAACATCTAAAACTTCGCCAATAAAATAAAGATTAGCAATTTTTTTACACTCAAAAGTTTTAGAAGATATTTCATCAGTATCAACGCCACCCAAAGTAACTTCAGCCTTAGCAAATCCTTCGGTTCCCGCTGGAATTATTTTCCAATTATTAATAGCATTGGCAACTTCTTTGAGTTTTTGATTGCTGATAGCACCAAGAAGCCCTAAGCAATTATTTTGCAATAAAATATATAAAGCCAAGCTTTTTGGCAAAATCATTGCTAAAGCATTTTGAATTTCTTGTTTTGGCTTATTAATTTTTTCATCTTGTAAATATAAAAAAACATCAGTTTTTGGAGCAAGATTAATAGTAATCTCATCACCCTTTTTGTAATATGAGGAAATTTGCAATATTACCGGGCCACTTAAACCCTTATGAGTAAAAAGCAAATTTTCATAAAATTTTCTTTTACCAAAAGAAGCGATAGCCGGCACGCTGACACCGGCTAAAGATTTGGTCTTCTCAAGCATTTTATCATCAAAAGTAAACGGCACTAAGGCTGGGGTTGGCTCAATAATTTTTAAGCCAAAATTTTTAGCAATCTTATAACCAAAATCTGTAGCCCCCATTTTAGGAATCGATAAACCGCCGCTTGCAATCACCACGGACTTACAGCAAAAAACTCCCTCGCTAGTATCTAACCCAAAGTGATCAGCAATTTTTGTAACATTATTTACCTTAGTTTCTAAAATAATTTCTACCTTATTATCATTGCATCCACTCAATAACATATTAATAATTTGCCTGGCTGAGCCATTACAAAATAACCGCCCCAAAGTTTTTTGATGATAAGCGATATTATGCTTTTCAACCAAAGCAATAAAATCATGCTGGGTAAATCTTTTTAACGCCGAGATAAAAAAAGCTGGATTATTTGATAAAAAATTATCAGCAGAAATATTCAGATTGGTAAAATTGCATCTCCCTCCCCCGGAAATACGAATCTTTTCACCAACATTTTTTGCCAAATCAATCAACAAAACCCTTCTACCTCGCTTACCAGCCTCAGCGGCGCACATGAGTCCAGCAGCGCCAGCGCCAATTATTATTACGTCAAAAAATTTCATTAGCAGTTAATTTATGAGTTTCTTTTAAAAATTATATCAATGATTATAGATTAACAAAATTAATTTAAGATTTAAATTTATGTCCTATAAAAAACTAAACCCTTTAGAAGAACAAGTTATAATTTATAAAGGCACCGAAGTACCATTTAGTGGTAAATATTATAGCAACAATAGAGCGGGAAAATATTTTTGCAAACAATGCGGTCTGGAACTTTTTAGCAGCAAAGATAAATTTGAATCAGGTTGCGGCTGGCCAAGTTTTGATGATGAGATCAAAAACTCAGTAAAAAAAGTAGCCGATAAAGATGGTCAAAGAACCGAGATTTTATGCGCTAAATGCGATGGGCATCTGGGCCATATTTTTAAAGGCGAAAGCTTTACTGCCAAAAACATCAGATATTGCGTTAATTCTATTTGTCTTGATTTTGTTGAAGAAAAAGACTCTGGCAATTCTCAAAAAGCCTATTTTGGCGGCGGTTGCTTTTGGGGAGTGGAATATTATTTTAGCAAAGCGGCTGGCGTAAATTCAGCTCTTTGCGGCTATATGGGCGGAAAAATTGCATCACCAAGCTATGAACAAGTTTGTAGCGGCAACACCGGCCATGTTGAAATAGTAGAAGTAAATTTCAATCCCCAAATCACCAATTTTGAAAAACTCTACCAATTATTCTTCGAAATCCACAACCCCACCGAACTTAACCGCCAAGGCCCCGATATTGGGCAGCAATATCAATCGGTAATTTTTTATACCAACCAAATGCAACAAGAAGTCGCTCAAAAATTAATCACAATTCTAGAAAATAAAGGCTATAAAATAGCCACTAAACTAAAGCCAGCAACCACATTTTGGCCAGCTGAAACCCGTCATCAAAATTACTATCAAAAGAATGGTAGGCACCCTTATTGCCACATCTACACTAAAAGATTTTAAAAAACGAGCTACTATTATTTGAGTTTCGTTTTGCGATTCGGCAGATCCCCACTCATAAAATTTTTAAAAAAGTACCAGGTACTTTTTTTGTGGGAATTTGTGAACTTTTACACGCGATCAATTATCTTCTCAACTTGAACAAATTAGTGCGCTAAGATCATTTCCGAGATTCTTGTAACTTCATCATTCATTTTAGATCTTATACCAAATCTCATCTTTGGATAGCTATAAGCAAAATATTTTTGAGAAGAAAATTTAATAAAAAAAGTCAATCTATCGGGATATATATTGGATTTTTTTATTAAATTTATTCCAAAAAGATCAAGCTTATATAACTATCCAAAGATGAGACTTGGACAGGAAAGATATTTAGGAACTCCGCAGTTTCTTTAATACCATGTTCATATTCTGGTTTAACCGCTTGAAGCTTTTTAAACAAAGTTCCTTCAATAATAATATATTTAGAGATCGGAAATAGTATAATAGCTAATGCTCAAATACCCCCTCCCTCCTTCTTTGGAAAGGAGGAAGGTCAGGGCCAACATTTTTAATTCGATAAAATATCCTCAAGCACTATAGTTTGATCGCGTTGGGGGCCGGTTGAGATGATGGTTGCCTTTACATTGCAGAGGCCTTCAATTTTTTTGATGTAATTTTGGGCTTTGATTGGTAATTCCTTAATTGATTTGGTGCCAATGGTTGATTCTTGCCAGCCTTCGATTTCTTCATAAATTGGTTTAATTTTTGGCCATAGGCTGATGTCGGAAGGCAAATAATCATAATCTTGGCCGTCAATTTTATAGCCAACACAGATTTTTATTTTATCTAATTTATCAAGTACATCTAATTTGGTGAGGGCGATTTCTTTTACTGAGGAGAGGTCAATTGCTTGCTTTACTAAGACGGCATCAAACCAGCCGCATCTGCGGTTTCTGCCAGTTACAGTGCCGAATTCATGGCCTTCGATTCTGAGGAAGTCACCGGTTTCATCGGTTAGTTCGGTTGGGAAAGGACCAGAGCCGACTCTGGTAATATAGGCTTTTAAAATGCCAATTGTTTTATCGAGATCTTTAATACCAACACAAGAACCCAAGGCAACTTGTCCAGATAAAATATTTGAAGAGGTAACAAAAGGATAAGTGCCAAAATTAACATCAAGCAACGCCCCTTGAGCGCCTTCAAACATAATATTTTTAAGGCCTTTTAGAATTTTAGTGATTTCAGAAGATGGCTTGGTATAAGAAAGTAATTTTTCTCTGATTGGATTAATTTCAGCAATAATTTGAGCAACTGACAAATCTTCAACTCCAAGCGATCTGCGTAATAAATTATGATAAAATAATAGATTTTCTAATCTTTCTTTTAAATTATTTTCATCTTTTAAATCACAAATTCTAATCGCCCTTCTGCCAACCTTATCCTCATATGCTGGGCCAATACCGCGGCCGGTGGTACCGATCTTTTTTTCTTGTTTTTGCGCCTCAAGCAATTGATCTAATTGATTGTGAAAAGAAAAAATTAAACAGGCATTATCAGCAATTACTAATTTTGAAGGATTAATTTCAATGCCGGCAGCTTTTAACTTATCAATTTCATTAAATAAAGCAACCGGATCAACCACTACGCCACTACCAATTACTGAGAATTTATTGCTAACAATACCAGATGGTAAAAGATTAAGCTTATAAACTTTTTCATCAATTTTTATAGTATGACCAGCATTATGCCCCCCTTGAAATCTAATTACCGCATCAAATTTAGAGGCTAAAAAATCAACTATCTTGCCTTTACCTTCATCGCCCCATTGCAAACCAATTATCGCTACATTTGTCATTTTATTTATTTAAAAACTACTATTTTTTGTTATTTAAGGAAGATGGTTTAATGGCAAATATTTTACCACAATATGGACAACTAATTGAATCATTTTTGTCCATATTTAAATAAACCAAAGGATGCTTAGATTTATCATCGCCACCATCGCAGCTTATTTTTTTAGAATTAACTTGAGTTATCTTAGAATCATTCATATAAATTGCTTTTATCAAAATTATTGCTTAAAAAACAGCGAGGCAACTCTAATTATTTATACTTTTGAATGCAAGTAAGAAAACTAAACAAATTAATTGTAAATATCGTCTTTATTTTATCATATTTTTTATCCCTACCAAATGCTTACGGCTTAATGAGCAGCTGGCAGCAGGATAAAAGCGGCAATAGTAAAGTAAGAATTGTTGCTAGTTTTTTTAGCGATCAAAATTCCAGGCAAAAATTAATCATCGGATTAAATTTTGAGATCAAAAAGGGCTGGAAAATATATGGTAATGACGATAATTCAAGCATAGGGCTGCCACCAGCAATTGATTTTAGCAATTCAAGCAATTATCTAAATAATAAAATAATTTGGCCACAAGCAATTTTAGCAGAGGAAAAAATTGCTGATGAAACCGTGAAATATTCATATTATCACGATGAGGTAATCATTCCAATTGAGATTGATTTAAAAGATTATAGTCAGCCAGCCAATTTAAAAATGAAAATTGATTATGGTCTTTGCAATGATATTTGTATTCCAGCTAATGCAGAATTTGACATTAATTTAGAAATTTTAGAAAATGACCAAAAGGCCTTATCTTTAATTCAAAAATACTACCAAACCCAAATTACCAATCAAGTAGCACCAATATCAAAAACCTCTTATGCTGCCTTATTTGCCGCACTGATTGCCGCTTTTATCGGCGGTATGATTTTAAATATCATGCCCTGTGTATTACCGGTTTTATCAATTAAATTAATATCGGTTATAAATCATAGCCACGCTACAATTAAAAGAATCCGTCTGGCATTTTTATCTACAATAGTTGGAATAATTTTTTGCTTTCTGATTTTTGCCACCATCACCAGTATTGCTAAATTGGCCGGTGATAATTTAGGCTGGGGTTTGCAATTTCAGAATCGTTATTTTTTAATGTTTCTGATTTTAATTTTAGCTTTTTTTAGCGCTAATTTACTTGGTTTGTTTGAGATCAGATTTAGCCAAATTATGGCAACAATTTTAAATAAAAAAATTTCTAACCATTTAAAAAATGAGCAAGCTGAGAGCCATAATAAAAATATTTTTATCGGCAATTTTTTATCAGGAATCTTGGCGGTTTTACTTGCCACCCCCTGCTCGGCACCATTTTTAGGTTCAGCAATTTCTTTTGCCTTAGCTCAAGATATTGCAATAATTTTTTTAATTTTTACTATCATCGCAATTGGGGTTGCCACTCCTTACATTTTATTATTAATTGCCCCAAGAGCTCTTTATTTGCTGCCAAAACCAGGAAAATGGATGGTTAAAATCAAAAAATTAATGGCCTTATTTTTAATATTAACCATATTTTGGCTGGTTTATGTTTTAACCACCAACCCGGCCTTAACTACCAATCAAACTAGTAACCGGGCCATAAGAGAAGATATTTGGATAAAATTTGACCAAAATCAAATACCAATATTAGTTGCTCAAGGTAAAACAGTAGTAGTTGACGTAACTGCCAGCTGGTGTTTGACCTGTAAATTAAATAAAGCCTTGGTATTAAATGATAAAAAAGTTCTAGCAAAATTAAATAACCCCAATATTGTTGCCATGCGAGCTGATATTACCAAACCGGATAAAAAAGTTATGGATTTTCTTCGTGCCAATGATCGTTTTGCAATTCCTTTTAATGCAGTTTATGGGCCAAAAATACCGGGTGGTAAAATCACTAGCGAATTATTAAAAAAAGAAGGGTTACTCCAATTAATTAATCAAGCTTCAAATATCAATGACTAATATCACCAAACTGACTTTAAAGCAAACTATTGCCGGTCTAAAAGTAAAAGAATTTAGCGCGCTGGAATTAACATCAGCCTATATCAAAAATATCGAAGCTAATCGTCATTTAAATGCCTATGTCACCGATAATTTTGATATTGCGGTTGAAAATGCTAAAAAGGCCGATCAAAATATTGCTAAAGATCCAGATAATATCGGCGATCTTGAAGGGATTCCACTAGCAATTAAAGATATATTTTGTACTAAAAATTTACGTACCACTGCTGGCTCCCGGATGCTTGATAATTTTATACCACCTTACGAATCAACGGTAACTAAAAAATTATTAGATGCCGGGGCAATATTTTTGGGTAAAACCAATATGGATGAATTTGCAATGGGATCAGGTAATCTTACCAGCTATTACGGCCCGGTAATCAATCCTTACAAGAAAAAAGACTCTGATGATGATTTGGTACCCGGAGGATCATCTGGGGGATCAGCGGCAGCACTTGCTGCTGATCTTTGTGTAGCTGCAACCGGTAGCGATACTGGCGGCTCAATCAGGCAGCCAGCATCTTTTACCAATATTGTCGGGGTTAAGCCAACTTATGGCAGATGTTCACGCTATGGCATGGTTGCTTTTGCCAGCTCACTTGATCAAGCCGGAATTTTTACTAAAGATGTTCACGATGCAGCTTTTTTACAAAAAATTATCTCTGGCTATGACAATAAAGATTCAACCTCTTATGATATTAAGGTGCCGGATTTTAGCGCCCTATTAAGCTCTGATATCAGGGGCAAAAAAATTGGCATTCCAAAAGAATATCGCCTCAATCACATTCCTGAAAAAATCGGACAATTATGGGATCAGGCAATTGCTCTTTTAAAGCAAAGAGGTGCTGAAATTATTGATATTTCTCTACCTCATACTAAATACGCCCCTTCAGTTTATTATATCATTGCGCCTGCTGAATGCTCTTCAAATCTTGCCCGCTATGACGGGGTTCGTTATGGCCTCAGGGTCGATAAGGATGCAGATGGTAAAATATTATCACTTGAAGAAATGTATCAAAAAACCCGCTCCTTAGGATTTGGCGAAGAAGTAAAAAGAAGAATTTTTATTGGCACCTATGTTTTATCCTCCGGCTATTATGATGCTTACTACAAAAAAGCTCAGCAAGTAAGAAGATTAATTTTAGAAGATTTCCTAGCCTCCTTTAAAAAAGTCGACGCTATTCTCACCCCCGTTACCCCAACCGCAGCCTTTAGCATCAAAGATGGCGGCAATATTGACCCGATCAAAATGTATCTAAATGACATCTTCACCATTCCAGCCAGTCTGGCTGGAATGCCTGCAATCTCTATACCGGCCGGCTTTGATGAAAATCAATTACCTCTAGGATTGCAAATAATTGCCAATCATTTTGATGAGCAAACCATGTTTAATGTTGCTTTAGCTCTTGAAGAATTGCTTGAGATTAAAAAATAGGGCACAAACCTCTTGAGATTAATTTAAAATAAATTCAAAATTTCCTTACCAAACAAATCATAGCGCCAGCCCGAAATTGCATTTTCTACATTTTGATCTCCCAAAACTATCTTTTTTAAATTGCCGCTGGTTATAAGAAATTGCTCTGAGATATCTTCTTGTTTTGATATTGTAGAAATTTTTTCTTTGATTCTAGCATAGGCTGCTTTTTGTTTTTCAGTAAGCGGCGGGGTTATTGTAAATTCTCTTGGTTTGGTGTTTTGTTGATAGTTTGATCTTAATAAATCATTAATTTCTTGCTTTAATTTATTATCTAGATTTAAGAAGCTGCAATCTTGATTAGTGACAATTTTTTCTAAGGTTTCGTTTCTGATTAGATGTTGGCGTGGAATATTGATTTTTCTAGCCATATCTTCGCGCCATAAAATAAGCGCTTTTAATTTTTCTTTATATATTTGACTTTTATTAGCGAAAGCAAATTTTCCAAACAAATCTTCATCTCTTACTTCTAATATATTACCTAAATAACCAGCCATTTCTTCTCTAAACCAGCTGGTGCGACCTTTTTCTTCTAACTTGCGGTGTAAAATAAAGTGAATTTCTTCTAAATATTTTACATCTAAAAATGCATAATCTATCTGTTTTTGATTAAGGGGACGTCTTTTCCAATCGCTTAATTGTTGCTTTTTATCAATTACATGATTTAGGGTTTTAGCTACTAGATTTGAGTAGCCGATATTAAAACCAAGACCGGCAAAATTAGCCATAATTTGGGTATCTTCGACCCCATCAGTTATAGTATTAGCAGAATTAGAGATATAATTTAAGATTTGTAAATCTTGAGAGGAAGAATGAATTATTTTAACTAATTTATTATTTGCCAACACTTCCAGGAAATCACTAATATCAATCCCGCTTAAACAATCAATAATATAAAAATTACCTTCAAAAGCGATCTGAATTATTGATAAAATCGGATAATAAGTATCACGCCTTACAAATTCAGTGTCAATTGCCAGTAAATTAATATTTTTTATTTGCGATAAAAATTCCAATAATTCTTTTTGATTGGCGATGTAATATTTATTTTTTGTTGTCATTTACTTAAATTATACAAATTAAGGCGCGAATAAGAAAGCATGTTGGCGGGGCTACTGCTTAGACCGCCCCTTCTTTCCTCGCTGAAGAGAGGGTAGATGAATCATAGCTACTAATGATATCATCTAAATGAATTAAATCAGTAACTGAATTTTTATCAAGATTTTCTTTTGCTAATTTAGCAAATTTGATTGCCGCCACTTGATTACCAATTGATAAATTAAAATCAGCTAGTGATAGATAATATCTGGCCTTATCGCCAATTTGAATATAAGTGGCAGCTAAATCTCTATAAATTAAAGGATTGTCATTTTCTTGATTGGTGGCCGATTTTAAATAATTAATTGCCAATTGCAGCAATTCCTTATCGCCGCTATTTAAAGCAATTATCGCCTCGCTTAATGATATTTTGACCAACAGATTATCTTTTTTAGCAATTAATTTTAAGGCTTGGTGATAATTTAAAATCGCCGCCATTGTTTGTTTTGATTTAAGTAGAATTTGAGCCTTTAGCTCATATAAAAATCCATTACCTCGATTATTTGCTATTACCTTGTCGATATCATCAATTGCCTGATTGATTTTGCCAAGCCGGTAATTAGCAATTGCAAGCGCATAGAATTTTAAATCGCTATCTTCAATATTTTGATATTTTATTACGATTTGATCCGGATTATCAATAAAGGCCTCTAATTTTACCAAAATCCATTGCATCTCCTTGATCAGTAATTGATTAATTTTTTGATCATCATATTTGGTTAATTCAATATGAGATTTAATAAAATCGATTCTTTTGGTAGTGACTGGATGAGATAAATAAAATTCATCTTGATCTTTAAGGCCAATTTCCTCACGCTTGAAAGATTTTAACAAATCAAACAATCCATTTGCCGGATAATGAATTTTATCTAAATAACTAACTGCCAATTTATCAGCCGCCTCTTCCTGGCCCCGGCTATATTTCATATATAATCTTTGGTAAGTTTGACTGCCGCCAAAAATTACCGCACTACCAACATCTCCCTGACCGCTAATCATTGCGCCAATGCCAAGCAAATAGCCAATAATCATTTGTTGATTAATTTCTTGCGCTTGCTCACTGGATCTTGCGATATGACCAGCGGCAATATGCCCGGTTTCATGGGCCAATACTCCAATCAATGCATTTGGGGTATTAAATTTTCTGATTAATCCGGTATTAACAAAAATATTCTGCCCACCACCTACAAAAGAATTAATTTCACTATCATTAACGATGTAAATTCTAATATTATTGACATTGAGCCCTGCAGCTCTAAGGATTGGAGTTTCAATATCACGGAGGAATTTTTCAGTTTCAGCGTCACGAATGAAAGATAAATTGGAGCTAGCAAGGGCAATATTTTCAGCCGCAAAAAGAATAATAAATAAAAATACTATAAAATATTTTTTCACTAAAAACTATAATCTGTTTAAGAAGGCTTTAATATCGCCAGTATTTTGAATTGACGAAGATTTAATATTAGTACAAGTTCTAGCAACCATTGATGATAAAACCTTGCCGGAGCCAATTTCAATAATTTCTTCAATCCCATTATTTTCGATATAAATCATGGTTTCACGCCATCTAACCGAGCCGGTAATTTGCTCAACTAATAATTTTTTTATCTCAAGCGGGTCGCTAACTTCAGAAGCACAAACATTAGCAATCAAGGGTATCATTGGAGATTTTAGAGCCGTATTTTCAAGCGCCTCTTTCATATATTTAGCAGCATCATTCATTAGCTGACTATGAAAAGCGCCGCTTACCGGCAACATGATTGCTTTTCTTACCCCTTTTTGTTTAGCGATTTCAAGAGCTTTTATAATCGCTGATTTTGAGCCGCTAATTACCACCTGACCTACCGAATTATCATTAGCAATTTGGCAAATTGCACCTTGATCATCAGCTACTGCCTCTTTAACAATTTGGCTTATGATGTTAATTTCAGATCCCAAAATTGCCGCCATTGCGCCCTGCTCTTTTAGGCCGCACTCAGCCATTTTTGAGCCACGAATTTGAAGCAGTTTAGCGCTATCTTCAAGAGTAATTGCGCCAGCTGCACAAAGCGCAGAATATTCACCTAAAGAATGCCCAGCAACAAATTTTGCCAAATCAGAGATTTTTTTGCCCGATTCTTGCTCAATAACTCGCATTATCGCCATTGAAACCGCCATTAATGCCGGTTGGGCATTTTCAGTTTTAGTTAATTCTTCATTTGGTCCGTTAAAAATAATTTGGGATAGATTGCCTTTTAAGAAAGGTGATAAAATCTCGTCAACTAAATTAAATACTTCACGGGCAACCGCAAAATTTTCAAATAAATCCTTACCCATCGCAACCATTTGTGAGCCCTGCCCTGGAAATACAAAAGCAGTTTTTTGAGGAATAATTTTAATAGTCATAGTTAATTAGAATATTTCTTCAGTATTTTTAATAAATCATTTTTGATCTCGTTATTGCTTAAACTAAAAGCAATATTAGCCTCGATATAACCTAAAATATTTCCGCAATCAAATCTTGCCTGATCAATCTTTTGATAATAAAAAGGATGATCTTTACCCATATTTTTCATCGCATCAGTTAATTGTATTTCACCACCACTGCCCTTTTTTGCCATTGCCAAATACTCAAAAATCTTGGGATGCAAAATATAGCGCCCGGTCATTGCCAAATTTGAAGGAGCATCGGCAATTTTTGGCTTTTCAACCATATCAATAATTTTTCCCTGGTCTGAATTTTTAATGATACCATATTTGAAAGTCTCTTTATAGTCAACTTCGCCAACCGCAACCACGCTAGCATCAACTTCTTTAGATGAGGCAAATTCAATCATCTTGCTTAAAAAATTATGCTCTTGCCCCTGATTATATAGCATCTCATCGGCCAAAATCACCACAAATTTCTCATTTTCAGCAATAAAATTCCTGGCGCACCATACCGCATGACCAAGCCCAAGAGGCTGCTGCTGGCGCACAAAAGCAATTTGACCAGCCTTTGGTAACCAAGATCTCACCTTTTGCAGCTCGATAGATTTCTCTTTATTGCTTAAGGCCGACTCCAGCTCGTAAGCATGATCAAAATGATTATTAATTGCCGATTTATTACGCCCGGTAATAAAAATAAATTTTTCAATACCAGCATAAAGAGCCTCCTCATAAGCATATTGAATAATCGGCTTATTGGCAACCGGCAACATCTCCTTGGGCATCGATTTAGTAGCCGGCAAAAATCTGGTACCAAGCCCCCCCACCGGAAACACTGCTGTTTTAATCTTCATAAACCAAAATAAAATTAATTTAATCGTTGCGGAAATGACACTGTCTTAAAATCAAGACCTAATAAAACTGACATTTATGCGTAATAGACTGGTCACTCCTAGATTTATTCAGTTATCTTCAACTTCCGATAAATAGTAGAACGCCCAACATCAAGCTTCTTAGAGACTTCAGACAGATTGCCGCCATAAATATCAACCAATCTTCTTACCACCTCTTCCTCAATTGCATCAAGGCTTTTACACTTGCCCTCATCATCAAATATATCAATAAGCTCAGTATTAATATTAGAACTTTTTTTAATAAAAGCTTTAGCCTTGGTAAGGCTGTTATTTTCTTTGCTCAGCAATTGCGGAAAATGCTCTGATTTTAGATATTCATCATCACATAAAATTACAGCTCTAAAAATCGCATTTTTTAACTGCCTGATATTATCTTCCCAATCATAATTACATAATAAATATAAGGCTTCAGGGCCGATAGATTTAATTTTTTTATTTTCATTTACCGAGAAATTACGACAGAAGCTTTCGGATAATAATCTGATATCTTCCTCGCCTCTTTGCTTAAGACTTGGCACTAACAGGGGATAGGTTGAGATTTTATAACGCAAATCTTCTCTAAATTTTCCTTCTTCAGCTAATTTTGATAGATTTTTACTGGTTGATGAAATCACTCTAACATTGACCTTAACTGCCTGCTTACTTGCAACCGGATTAATTTCACTTTCCTGCATAAAGCGCAAGATTTTTATTTGGATATCGGGACGCAAATTATCAATTCTTTCTAAAAATAAGGTGCCGCCATTAGCTTCGCGGATTTTACCAAGATTTTTTTCTATGGTACCATTTTCTAAAACCCGGTCATAGCCAAACAGAATTTTGTCAGCATTGTGATTTCTAAGTGATTCACATTCAACTACCACAAAAGGTTTACCGGATTTTAAACCAGAGCCATGAATTGCTCTGGCAATTAACTCTTTACCAGAACCATTTGGACCTTGAATTAGAACCGGAATAATTGAATTTACAACTTTTTTTGCCAATTGTATTACATTCATTATCGCTTCACTATGGCCTAAAATATCGGCAAAAGCGACCTGATCCTTTCCCTTGCGTTCTAAGTGAGAAACTTGATATTTAAGGTTTTTCTTTTCTAGGGCATTAATTATTGAAGCAGTAACTCTGGCAAAAATATCCCTTTCACCTTTGATGATATAGTCAATTGCACCAAGATTAATTGCAGTTATTGCTAAAGAAATATCACGATTAGCGGTTAAAACTATGATTTGCAGATCTCCTTTAATTGACCCAATCTGTTTTAACACTTCAAGCCCATCAAGATCGGGCATCGATAAGTCAAGCAACATAACATCCACCTCATGAGAGACGATGTTATTAACAATTTTTTTATTCATAAAAAAATCGACTACATCAATGCCATTATTCATGATCAGATATTCGTGCCCCATGCCGCTCACGAATTTTCCCAACATTTTACACTGCGTCATCTCATCATCAACGATCAATATGTTTCTTTTCGACGTCATAAGTTAATTATTATCTTAAAAAATATTTAGCTAAATTGTTTAAAGGCTTTGTGCGGTACCCCTACTAGGAATTCATCTAAAAAAATCGGATGATAAAAAATACAAACTTCAGTTAATAAGCAAGAACTAAAGTAAATAATAAGGCTATCCAAAACATAAAATCTTCTCAGTTTTGAAATTTAGAGCTATTTAATAAACCGAGTTTCTAAACTATCTAACTTAATAGTGATAGTCATATTAAAAATTAATTTTTAAATCCCAAAATGATACAAAATAGATCAATTCCGCCACCAACATATCTCCTGTTACTCGCCTAAATAACAACCACTTCTGTTATAAATGGCCAATTTCTTTTACAAAAAAGAAAATTCTTGACCTTGGTTTTTTTAAAAAACACAGCATCTAGCGGCAAAAATAAATATTTTTAACAATTTTTTATTAAAAGAGCATTTTTTACCGATATAAAATAAAATTTTTGTTAAAAGTGATATAATTAGATATCAACTAGTTTTTCAATTAATTTTTTGAACCAATTATTTTTACTTTCGAAACCATTTTTAATTTTTTCTTTTAAATACATGTTTCTTAAAAATATCAACATTCCAACTGCGCAAGTATGAGAAGGGTCATTTAATTGCGGTAATAAATCCTGCATTTTAGTTGGATATCCGATTCTAACATTTTTTGCAAAAATATCAGCAGCAACCTTATCAATACCAACTAAGGCGCCGACACCTCCGGTTAAAACAATATTATTCAACATAAAGCTCGGCAGATTAACCTTATCCACTAGATTTTTTACCGATTCGATAATCTCTTCAATCCTGGATTTAATTATGTCCCTTAGCTCTAATTTTGTGATTCTAATCATATTTGGACCATCATTTGGCCCCACTACTCTCAATTTTATTAATTCTCTTTCTTCTAGCGGATTAATAATTAGAGAACTATTGAGATTTTTTATTTTTTCAGCACTTTTAAAATCAATATTTAAAATCATCGCAATATCTTTGGTAATATGAATACCGCCAATTCCAAAATTACCGACATGAATTAATTTTCCTTCATTAATCAGGCAAAACGAGGTATTGCTGCCACCAATGTCAATTAACAAGGTTCCAAGATTCATCTCATTTTCACTAAGGCAAGCAATTGCTGACGCATAAGGCTCAGCAATATAATTATTTACTGAGAGCTGGCATTTTCTTAGACAATTTTCAATGTTTTTGACCGTGGTTAAACTGGTTGAAACCACATGAAATTTTGCATAAAGATTTCTTCCTGACATATAGCGGGGATTAGCAACCGGCAGGCAATCATCAATTTTATATTGCATCGGAATTAGGTGAATAATTTCTTGATGATTTTTTTTAAATTCATAACGTATTTTATTAGCCAGCGTTATAATATCAGAATTTTTAACCATGTCAGAAGCAATACGAATTGCGGATTCTTTATGGCCAGAAATTATTCTGCCGCCAGAGATACTTACTAATATTTGATCAATATTAAAGCCGGCATTTTTTTCTGCTTCAGCAATGACATTGGTAATTGCTTTTTGCGCTAGATTCATATCCGAAATTGCTGAGGAAATAATGCCCTTTGATTCATTATTACCATAGCCCAAAATTTTAATTTTCTGATCATCAATTGCAGCAATTAAACATATTAATCTTGATGATCCAATGTCTAAGCAAGCAACAATTTTCTCCTTGTTAGAGTTGGTCATAATGATTGAATTTCTTTTGTAACATTATTTTTATATTCTAAATATAGCTTACCTTCAATACGTAAATCAATCATATTAAGATCGATGGTTGACCCCGGAAGAGAATAGATTTTAAGCAATTTTCTCCATGCTTCACTAATATTATTTTCCGGTAATTTTACTATTAAGCCATTTTCAAATCTAATATCCCATCTACGCTTGCCAACCCAATTAGCAGAATAAATATTGCTATTGATGTTTTGATTAATTGCTAAAATATTAAACAAGGATTTAACATTTTCATTAGCTTTTTTGCCAGATAAAATAACTAAATGGCCAAAATCACTAATATCATCCACTAAAATCATATTGCCATCCTTATCAATAATATATTTCTTATCACCATCCTTCAAAATTGCAAAAGGAATATATTCGATAATCTCGATGATCAAATTATTATTAGCTAAACTTCTGGCTACCAAAACCTTATCAACCCATGGTAGCTGCGACTTAATTTTATTTTTTATCTCATAAATTAAAGTTTCATAATTTAATTTATTATCAACAAATGAAGCCTGAGATTGATGGCGCTGATTAATCAAATCATTAACCAGATTTTCAACATCTTCTTTTTTGGTACGGTTACAGCCACTAATAATAATTTTATTATATTTTAGATCGTTAGAAGCCAAAATAGATAGAGCCGAAACTAGAGATTTTTGATAAAATCGGGTAAAAAATTGTGGACGAAAAATAATGGCCATCAGCAGAAAAAAAACTAGCAGCGCCAGGATCGCAAGCGATAATTTTTTGAAATAGGATAAATATTTATTAAATATTGCCCTAATCAGTCTAAAATAGCTGTTAGAGATCAAAAAACCTCTGATATTTATTCTTCTTTTCATGATAGGCCGCAACTAGCTGACTTCACCAGATATTCAATGATTTCTTCAAATGAAATACCGCGATATTTAGCAATTTTAGGTACTAAAGAATTTGGCGTAAAGCCGGGGTGAGTATTAATTTCGAGTAAATAAATTTGATTATCGCCGCCATTTTTATTGTTTAATATAAAATCAACCCTGCTAATTCCTTTTAATCCTATATTTTGATGACATCTAAGCGCAAGCTCCATTGCCTCCTGGTATTTTTCTTGGCTAATTTCAGCAGGCACGATATAATCAGTCATGCCGGCAGTATATTTACATTCATAATCATAAAATAGTTTTTTTGGCCTCACCTCAACTATCCCTAAGGCCTTATTATCGATAATGCCAACATGTAATTCCTGACCGGCAATATATTTTTCAATGATAATTTGATCACCATATTGCCAATTATGTTGAGCAATATTAAATTTAAAATTTTCTAAAATTACCTCAACTCCAACACTGGAACCTTGAGAAATTGGCTTAATAACAAAAGGCTTCTCAATTTTAGCAATAATTTTCTTGTTATTTTCATGATCACCTTTAACCAAAATATCGTAATCGGGCGATCTTAGGCCGTAGCTGGCACAAATTTTTCTGGTCAAAACCTTATCCATACAAATTGCCGAAGCTAAAACCCCGCTATGAGTGTAGGAAATGTTTAAAATATCAAGTAAGCCTTGAATTCTACCATCTTCGCCATAATGACCATGTAAAGCATTAAAAACCACATCCGGCTTAATTTTTTGTAGACTAGTAACTATATCACGATCAAAATCAATCTTGGTGGCATTATAACCAAGTTTGATTAAAGCATTATAAACCGCCTCACCGCTTGAAAGCGAAACTTCACGCTCGCTATTAAAGCCGCCCATTAAAACTGCAATATTTTTTACCATTATTATTATTTTTTATTTGATTGATCTTCGATTTCCTTATTTAGCCTTATTTCTTCTAAAACATAAGTACATAATTCTTCAAAAGAAACCTTATTACGTTCAGAAATTTTTTGTATTTCAGTGAAAGTATCCATAAAGTTTTTTGGCACTTCGCCACCCTTGGCATTAAGCCATCTATTTTGAAAATTTAAAGGATGAGTACCAAGCGCCGGATCGCCGATATAAAAATCTACCGGCGCCTTTTGACCGGTAAAATTACAGTTAATTGTAAATTTTTTAATCATAAAAATTTTAAATTAATTAATTGAATTTAATACATTTTCACAATCCTTCTGAATCTGCATCTTTAAAGCCTCCAGGGAAGAAAACTTCTTTTCTTCCCGCACAAAATCAAGCAATTCTACCTGCAATTTCCTGCCATAAAGAGCACCATATTTTTGATCATCATAATTAAAAATATGAATTTCATAAATTGGTGATTTGTCTTCTAAATTAACCGTTGGCCTCAGGCCATAATTAAGAATTGCCATAAATTTTGGCTGCAAGCCGGCAATTTCAACTAAGGCTTTATAGACTCCAAATTTTGGCTTTATAATATCAGCTTTTGATAAAATATTGGCGGTTGGAAAACCAATTTTACCAGCCAATTTATTGCCATTAACTACCATACCGCTAATCATAAAATTTCTACCTAAAATTTTATTGGCAATCTCAATTTTACCCTCGGTAATTAGATTTCTTACCTTGCTTGAGGAGCATATTTCAGCATTATTATCTAAATGAATTTTAAAAGCATCGATTTTTGTAAGGCCAAAACCATATTCACGCGATTTATTTTGTAAAAAATTTATATCTCCCTGGCGATTCTTACCAAAAACAAAATCATGACCAACGATTAAATGCCTTAAATTCAAGGAGTTAAGCAAAATTTTAGTCACAAAATCCTCGGCGCTAAAACTAGCCAGATTGTAATTAAACGGCAATATAATTACATAATCAATTTGCTGCTGTTTAATAATTTGTAGTTTACTTGCTAAATTAGTAATGCGAAAATTCTTATTGCCATTTCGATTTAGCACATTTGAGGGATGGGGCTCAAAAGTAAGCAAGGCAGAGGAAATTTTTTGCTGCAAGGCGATTTTTTTGACCTCAGTAATAATTTCAAGATGGCCAATATGTAGCCCGTCAAAATTACCAATCGTAAGCGCCAAAGGCGGTAAACTAAATTCTTCAAAATTTTGTTTTGGATTACGATTTAAAAATTTAATATTTTTAATTATCTTCACTTATAAAAAACTATTATGTCAATTTTAATTCTTTTAATTCCAGTTACATTATGCCTTGGAGTAATCGGCCTAATTGCCTTTTTATGGAACTTAAAATCCGGCCAATATAATGATCTTGAAGGCTCGGCAAATCGTATTTTATTTGACTCTGATGATAGTGATGATAAAAATCAAAAACATGATCAAGAAGAGCCAAAATAATCAGCAATTTTCTGGATTGTTGCATCGCCTACAGCTCCTCGAGAGTGACGAAAGTCTTTGAAGTCATCACTCTTAAGGAGTAAAGCGACGCGGCAATCCAGAAAATTAAAATTATAGATTTATCTTACCAGAAATATAATCCTTAACTATTTGTAAATCATTTTCAATAATTTGATAGCGCTCTTTTTTAATCGGCAGATCTTCTAAAAATTTCGGTAACTCTGGCGATTTTAAGCCAGCTTTAATTATTGCTCCTGGAAATTTGACACTATTGGCAGTTGCTAAACTCACCAACAACTCACCTTGATAATCTTTACTAGCCATAAATTGACGCGCCGCCTTTACCCCAATTGCGCTGTGAGGATCAATAATTTCGCCACTTTCCTGATAGATTTGGCTAATGGTTGCAATTATCTCCTGATCATCAATTTTAAACGCATCAAAATCACGATTTATTGCCGCTAAAATTTCAGAATCCACTGTCATTTTAGAGCTAATTTCAAAATTTTTAATTAATGAAACAAATTTTTCTTGGCTATTTTTTTGCTGGTAATAATCAAATAATAATCTTTCAAAATTACTCGCTACCTGAATATCCATGCTCGGAGATAAGGTTGCCTGTAGCGGCATTTTTTTATAATCATTATTTTTTAAAAAGCGATAAAGTATGTCATTAGAATTAGTGGCAATGATTAATTTTGAGATTTTAAGGCCCATTCTTTTAGCTAAAAACCCAGCATAAATATCACCAAAATTACCGGTTGGCACTGAAAAAGAAATATTATTTTTTTCACCCACCCCAAGCCTTAAAGCAGAATAAAAATAATAAACAATTTGGGCCATAATTCTACCCCAATTAATGGAATTTATTGCCACCATTTTTTTACCGACTAAAAATTCCTGATTGGCAAACATCGATTTGACCATTTTTTGACAATCATCAAAATTACCTTCAAGAGCAATATTAAAGACATTTTTATCTAAAATCGTAGTCATTTGCTTTCTTTGCACCAAAGAAATCAAATTATTGGGGTGTAAAATAAAAATTTTGGCATTTTGGCAAGCTTTACAACCCATAATCGCAGCCGAGCCAGTATCACCCGAAGTCGCGCCAATAATCACTATTTCTTGCTTTCTTTTACTTAAAATATGAGCAAGTAAATTTCCTAAAAATTGTAAAGCAAAATCTTTAAAAGACAGGGTTGGGCCGTGAAATAATTCTAATAAAAAATGATTATGACTAATCTGCTTTAGTGGCGCTATTGCAAGATGATGAAAATTTTTATAAGATTCATCAATTATTTCACGGTAGGTCTTTAAATCAATTTGATCACCGATAAAATATTTAGTAATTTCAAAAAATAATTGCTGATAATTTAATTTAGCCATCTTTAAAATTTCCTGATCGCTAAATCTAGGCAGCGATTTTGGAATATAAAGCCCGCCATCACTTGCTAGACCCTGTAAAATCACATCTTCAAAGCCCAATTCGGGAGCCAACCCCCTACTTGATCTATATTTCATAGCCGATTTAAAATTTATGATTATTTTTGATTATTTTCTTTGATTTTATTTTTGATGACTTATAGCGTATCACTATCACTATATAGCAAAGCTATTTGAAATTTGCAAAAAATCACCTTTTGTCAATCTTGACTCTCTTTAAGGTCATCGCCGCCTGCGCGAGGATGACCTTAAAGGGTAGCGCTTGATAAAGCGATAATTTTTGTAAGCTTCGAGTAGCTTTTGCATATTAAGCGCCAACTAAACTATAAAATTATCTTTTATTAAAAAAATTAAACAACTCAAAGTTTAAAAAATGGATCATAAATCTGTGCCCAAGCAAAAGTCTGATCTTATTGATCATAATTCAGAAAATCACGATTATTTATATCGTCTTGGAGTCGGTATCATGATCATCAATTCTAAAAAAAAGATTTTTGTTGGCAAAAGAATTGATAATCACTCCGATGCCTGGCAAATGCCCCAAGGTGGGCTTGACGCTGGCGAAAGCGAGGATTGCGGAATGTATCGTGAATTAAAGGAAGAAACCGGAATTGAAGATAATATTAAAATTTTAAAAAAAAGCGACAGCTATTATTACTACAACCTACCCTATAAATTACAAAAAAAATTCTGGGGCGGCAAATATATCGGCCAAAAACAAAGATGGTATTTAATTGAATTTTTTGGCGATGACTCCTTAATTAATATCGGTAATGAAAATCCCGAATTTTCGGATTGGAAATGGATCGATCCAGGCGAAATAATTGATAGCATAGTCGCCTTCAAACGCCCACTTTATTTGGGGATTATAAATGAATTTAAAAGTTTTTTATAAAATATATGAGAAAAATTGTTATAAACATTGTTACTAGTTGCATTTTATTGGCTTTTTTAGGCCTATCTAGCGCTTGTAGTAAAAAAGAAAATGAAAAAACCAGCGCCGAAACATCTTATTTGAAATCATTGCAATTATTAAAGGATCGCGACTATTTGGAGGCGGCTAAGGCTTTTGAAAAAATTGATGATGATTTTCCTTTTTCTAAATGGGCAATTAGGGCCGAGGTGATGTCTGCTTACGGCTATTATAAAGAAAAGGAATATATTGAAGTCGCCAGAATAGTTGATGATTTTATCTTGTTAAATCCAAGAGATCAAAATATAGCCTATATGCTTTATCTTAAAGGCCTGTCTTATTATGACCAAATTCCAAATCTGATGCGATCTCAGGAAATTACCAAAGAAGCTTCATCAATATTTAGGCAACTCATTGCTACTTTTCCAAATTCTAAATATGTTAGTGACGTTAAGGAGAAATTAATTTTTATTGATAATCATATAGCGGCCTCATTAATGACAAATGGTCGTTACAATATTGAAAATAAAAATTATGTCGCAGCAATTAATAATTTTAATGAGGTTATTAATTATTACCGCCATACTGATCAGATGGCAGAGGCTTATTTTAGATTGGTTGAAATTTACTATAAATTAGGAATCAAGGATGAAGCTAAAAAAATAACTCAGATTTTGCAATCAGATTATGTTAACAATATTTGGAATCAAAGAGGGCAAGAAATAATCAAATGAATTTGGGACTGAGAAACTTTCAAATTTTATTACTTTGGCCACATAGTATCGCTAATTTTTTTAATAATTTTTGCCACAAAAGATATGGTAGAAATGAGCAATATTATGTGACTGGAATAATACTGCTAATATTTTTTGCAACCGATGCTAACGCCTTTCCTAAAAGCAAGGTCAGTCAGGACCAGCAATTATTATCAATATTAAAGGCTACCGATATAAGCGGCGATAGCGACACTAATATCATTACCGCTACTGGCGATGCTGAATTAAGCCGCGGCAACAGTATAGTGTTTGCCGATAAGATGTCTTATGATAAAAATGGCGGATGGGTTAGAGCATTTGGTAATGTTAGAATAAAAAATATCGAGATTGGTAAAGTAAGGGCCAGTGAAATAGAGATCAAAGAAGATTTATCATCAGGGACATTTACCAATAGCACGATATTTCTTGAGGATGGCTCTTATTTAAAATCACCAAAAATTGACCATATCAGCAGCAGAAAAACTATTTTACAAAATCCAATTTATTCGATCTGTCCCAATCCTGATATTGCCGAAAATAATGACATTGCCGGCACTAAAAGTGATTTATTTACCATTGTTTCCAGACAAACTATAATTGATAAAGATGATGATTCAATCAGGCTTAAAAGCGCAATCGTTAAATTGCACAATATCCCGATTCTTTACTCGCCATATTATTATTTACCGTTACCAAATAACAAAAGAAAATCAGGCTTTCTGCGCCCTAGCTATTTAAGAAGTTCAAGACTCGGAATTGGGGTTGGAATTCCTTATTATCTTAATATCTCTGAAAATAAGGATTTAACCGTTACTCCGCAAATTCATTTTGGCAATAAAAATTTATTAATTGACAGTGAATTTCGTCATTTAGTTGCAAGCGGTAATTATAAGGTCAATTTGGAGTTGGCAAATAATGAGATTAACTCTAATAATGACACTCTGGTCGTTAATCGCAGCAAAGCTGATTATCGTTATGCATTAAATGCTGATGGTAAATTTGACTATAATAAAACTACCGGCTCAAATTTTAATATTAACCAGGTTGGTGACCGCAATTATTATCGCGACTATCATGGCAATTCAATTGGATATACTGTCTCAGAAGTAAATCTTGATTATATTAAGGAACGCGATTATTACTCAATTAAAACCGTTAAAATTCAGGAATTAGAAGATGAGACAGGAGAAAAATTAGCACCATTTGCGCTACCAATTATCAACAACTATACCACCATTAAGCCAATATTTTCCAGAGAAAAAATCGGCTTTGGCTCTAATGTTACAGTGATTAATCGCAAAAGCGGTATTAATTATCGCCGCGTCAGTTTGACCCCGGAAATTAAAGTCCCCTTTAATCTACGTGGCAATATTTTTGAATTTGAATCATCGCTGCAAAATGATTTTTACTGGCTTGAAAATAGCTCACAATTTAATCTGGTACATAATAGCAAAATTAAACACAATGCCATTAACCAAAGGCCAACCTTATCAGCAAGCTGGAGATTGCCTTTAATTAAAACCAATAATACCAACACCATAATCATTGAGCCAATCATTAAAACCACCTATAGCTCATATACTAAAAATTTTACTCTTTTAGATAATGAGGATAGCAATGATACTGAACTTAGTAGCGGCAATCTTTTTGCTGCTCGCCGTATTGCCGGTTTTGATCGAAATGAAGCTGGGCAAAGCATTAGCTATGGTATGAGAACAAACATGTTTAATCAATATGGTCAATATGGGCTTAATATCGGCCAAAGCGTAATTAAAAATCAAAAAATTCAAGATATTAAAATTCTCGGCTTCAATGATAATAGATCAAATTATGTCGGGGATTTATATTACCGGGCTGTAAAATATTTTGACATCACTTATTCATTTCAATTAAATCAATCAAATTTTAGTAATGATATTAATCAGGTTACTACTAATTTAAATTTTGAACGCTTTGGTTTTTATAATAATTACCTTTTAATTAAGCCAACTCCTGTCAATTTAGAAAAAAAAGAACAGACTAATTTTGGGGTTAATGTTGCAGTTACTAGACGTTTATCGGCCAATTTTTCAATTAATCGCGATTTGGAAACCAAGCAAAATATATCACGAACATTAACTTTAAATTATAATGGCTGCTGTGTTTTAACCTCATTGTTGATTGCCGAAAATAATGGCAATAATTTGATTAAGCCAGATCGCTCAATTCATCTGATTTTCTCAATTAAAAATATGTAAATCTATGGATAATTTAATTGATTCTGAAAAAAATAAACAAAGAATTTTAGAAGAATTTCTAAAGGTTTGCGCTCTTGATGGCTGCAATATTGAAAGCCTGAAAAAATCACTAAGAAATTGTGATATTGATGAAAAATTTCATCAGCTTATTTTTGAAAATGGTCTAATTGACCTAATCAATTTTTACATCGCTAATTACAATCAAAAATCTCTGGAAATAATCAATAGAAATTACCCTGAATTTCTAACATTTAAAATCAGGCAAAAAATAAAAATTCTTAGCCTCGCTAGATTTAAAGTTGAAACTGCAAATAAAATTGCGATTCAAAGAATCATTAATTTTTGCCTTGATTTGAAAAATTTTATTGATTCTGAATATAATTTTAGGCCACTGACTTTGGGTCTTGAGCTTAATTATAAAATCGCTGATTTTATCTGGCTTGCAATTCAAGACAAATCAACTGATTTCAATTTTTATACCAAAAGATTAACCCTGTCTAAAATCTTCTTAAGGACTTTATTTGTCTTCTTAAAAGATGATAGTGATAATCTTGAAAACACCTCTGCTTTTCTTGATAATCAAATCGAAAAAGTGATGAAATTTGAAAAATATAAAGCAAAAATCAAAAATTTTTCTTCACAAATAAAAGAAAAATTATATCAATTTCACTTCAAGGAAAATGGCGAGTTAAAATCCCCAAAGGAAATTTTTAAAGACCTGCCCTTTATAAGATTATTTAAATAATTTAAGATAAAAATGACCAGCTTCAATTTGCTCGATTTAGCCTTTATTGGCTTTGGATTAATATTTATGATTATCGCTTTTTTTAGGGGTTTTATAAAAGAAATTTTTGCCCTGATTAATTGGCTAGTTGCCATTTCATTGGCTTTTTTATTGCCACCATTACATACTAAGCTTTTTTTCTTACATTTTCATAACAATTTAATCACTAATTTTAGTAGTAAAATCGTAATTTTTATCCTGGTATTTATTATTGTTGGTATTGTCACTGCGAAATTATCTGATAATCTTAAAAAATCACTACCCTCTTCTATTGATCAGTCACTTGGAGTTGTATATGGCTTGGTTAAAAATTTATTAATTTTTGGCATTCTTTATTCAATAACCAATAATTTTTACCTACATACCAGTAAATCAATTAACAAAAAAATTTCTACTAATCAGGAAAAGCAATATCTGCCAATCTGGCTTACCGGCGCTAAATCTTATAAAATTATCAAATCTTGTGGTGAATTAATTGACCCAATAACCAAGAATCTTATCAATAATAGTATAAAAAATGTTGAAGTTGAATTAAATAGCAGCAATCCTAAGCTTAATGACTCTAATCAAAAATCTGACCAAGAAGTTAAAGAGCAATCAGATTTCAAGACCAGTAATTCTAAATCTGGTCATGATTTGGGGAGCGGTGATATTGGTTACAGTAAAAAAGAGATCGAGAAAATGGATCGCTTAATTGATGTAATCGCTAAATAATAACTTAAATTTTAATCAATCTATGTTCAGACTTACTGGCAAAAATGCTTTAATCACCGGCGCAACTGGCGGAATTGGCGCTGAGATCGCTAAATCTTTAGCAAAACAAGGTGCAAAATTGGTTTTATCTTCAACTAAAGAAGATCGCCTTAAAGAATTAGCCGCCTCTATCAATTTCGAAACTCATATTCTTACCTGCAATTTAGGTGATGAAAATGAGGTTGAGGCTTTATTTGACAAAGCTGAAGAAAAATTAGGACAAATTGACATCATAGTTTGCAATGCCGGAGTTACTAAGGATAATTTATCTCTTAGAATGAAAAATGAAGATTGGGATCAGGTTTTAAATATCAATCTAAGATCAACCTTTATCCTTAATCGCAGCGCAATTAAAAAGATGATAAAAAGGAAAAATGGTCGCATCATCAACATTTCTTCAGTGGTTGCTTTTAGCGGCAATCCTGGCCAGGCTAATTATGTGGCATCAAAAGCAGGAATGATTGGCATGTCAAAATCACTGGCTTTAGAAGTTGCAAGTCGTGGCATCACAATAAATTGTGTAGCGCCAGGCTTTATTCAAACTGCCATGACTGATAGTTTAAATGAAGCCCAAAAACAAGCAATTATGAATTCAATTCCAATTGGTAAAATGGGTAATTCTAAAGATATTGCGGCAGCGGTTGCATTTTTAGCAAGTAATGAAGCTAGCTATATTACCGGCCAAACCCTCCATGTTAATGGCGGCATGTTAATGATATAATTTAAAAAAAATGACAAATACTCACAAAACCAAAATAGTAATTATCGGTTCCGGACCAGCGGGTTATGCAGCAGCAATTTACGCTGCCAGAGCTAATTTATCACCAACCTTAATTAGTGGCATGCAGCCTGGTGGACAATTAACTATAACTACCGATGTTGAAAATTATCCCGGCTTTGCAAATGTTATACAAGGACCTTGGCTGATGGAAGAAATGGCTAAACAAGCTATCCATGTTGGCACTAAAATTGTTGATGACCATATTAAAGAGGTTGATTTTTCAAGAAAATCAAAAGAAGAACCATTCATTTTAATTGGCGAATCAGGCGATATTTATCATGCAGAGGCGGTGATTATTTGCACCGGCGCGCAGGCTAAATGGCTTGGTCTTGAATCTGAGAAAAAATTTCAAGGCTTTGGAGTCTCAGGATGCGCCACTTGTGATGGATTTTTCTTTAAAAATCAAGAAGTAATAGTAATTGGCGGCGGCAATAGCGCAGTTGAAGAAGCTTTATATTTAACTAACCATGCCAAAAAAGTTTATTTAGTGCATCGTGGCGACAAATTAAGATCAGAAAAAATTCTACAAGATCGTTTATTTAAAAACCCTAAAATTGAGGTGATCTGGAGCCATTCTTTGCAAGAAGTCACTGGCAGTGAAAACCCTAAATTAGTAACTGGCGCCATCTTAAAAAATAGCCTAACTAACGAATTAAAAACAATGAAAATCGACGGTATTTTTATCGCCATCGGCCATAAACCAAATAGCGATTTATTCAAAAACACCAATTTAGAAATCGATAATGAGGGCTATATAATCACCAAACCAAATAGCACTAAAACTAACATTGAAGGCATTTATGCCGCCGGTGATATTCAAGATAAAATCTACCGCCAGGCCGTAACCGCTGCCGGAACCGGCTGCATGGCAGCGTTAGAGGTGGAGAAGTTTTTAAGTCATTAACAAGGTGGCATTTTACAAATGCCAGTTTTGCTGAAAAATTCCCCGGATTGCCGCGTCACTTGGGCTCTTCGAGAG
>JACCDN011193964.1_pt1 | contig 39901 bp, 27 predicted proteins | sample 7441691 | NCBI WGS metagenome assembly JACCDN01 (sample SAMN15323439, study PRJNA562643) | freshwater metagenome | isolation source: river surface water | place: USA:Blue River Watershed | collected 2017-08-16 | reverse complement strand
CTCCACCAAACTCAGCCAATACCTTCGTAATCGCCGCTGTTAAGGATGTCTTACCATGGTCAACGTGACCAATCGTTCCAATGTTACAATGTGGTTTGTTTCGTTCAAACTTTGCTTTTGCCATTTTCTAAACCTTTACCGCCAATTAATAGATCATTATATCAATTTTTTAAAAAACTGGAGCGGGCGATGGGAATCGAACCCACATGGCTAGCTTGGAAGGCTAGGGCTTTACCACTAAGCTACGCCCGCTTAAATTTAATTTTGGTGGAAGGAGTAGGATTCGAACCTACGTAGACACTACATCGACAGATTTACAGTCTGTTGCCTTTAACCACTCGGCCATCCTTCCAGCCTTTTAATTAATTCCTAATACTCTTAAGAGAATTTCTCTTTCTTGTCAAGAACTTTAACTTAAAAAAATACTTATTTTTGTTTTTTATTATATTTCAATCTATTAATAAACTCTTTTCTTAGGTGGTAAATATTCCACCTCATCTGTGAGTGTGTATAAATGTACCGGCCTTGAATCTAATTTTCCTTTTCCCGAAGCGTCAACCCAAACTAAAGTGTGCTTGATCCATTCGTCATCATTTCTTTCTGGAAAATCCTCTCTTGAATGCGCGCCTCTGCTTTCAGTTCTAAATAACGCGCTTTCAAGGGTAGCTAATGACTGCTGGATTAAATTTTTAAGCTCTAATGTTTCCATTAAATCGGTGTTCCAGATCATGGATTGATCTTGGATGGAGATGTTGGAGAAATCATTCCAAATTTGCCTGACTTCATCAAGGCCTTTTTTGATCAAAGATTCGGTGCGAAAAACGCTGCAATAGCTTTGCATTGCTTTTTGCAGACGTAAACGTAATTGGGAAGGTTTGAGATCCCCTTTTGCTTCTTTGACGGCATTAAAGCTTGTTAAAATTTCATCCAGATTATCCTCTTGTTCTAAGGATTCCTGAAGGTTGTCTTTCAAAATTTCAATAGCCCTGAGAGCGGTAGCTCTGCCAAATACAATTAAGTCTAATAAAGAGTTTGTTCCAAGTCTGTTTGCTCCGTGAACTGAAACGCAGGCAGCTTCTCCGATTGCCATCAAGCCTTTTATAACATGGTCCGGGTTTTTCCCTTTAACTGTCACAACTTCGCCATGATAATTTGTAGGAATCCCCCCCATATTGTAATGAACAGTTGGAACAATTGGAATCGGTTCTTTTGTGATGTCAACATTTGCAAAAATGCGAGCTGTTTCTGTGATGCCTGGAAGACGTTCCTTGATAATGCTGGGGTCAATATGTTCAAGATGGAGATAGATATGGTCTTTATCTGGCCCAACGCCACGACCTTCTAAAATTTCGATCGTCATTGCACGTGAAACCACATCGCGAGATGCCAAATCTTTTGCATTTGGAGCGTATTTTTCCATAAAACGCTCGCCCAGTGCATTTGTTAGATATCCGCCTTCACCTCTGGCGCCTTCTGTGATTAGACATCCTGATCCATAAATACCTGTTGGGTGAAACTGAATGAATTCCATGTCTTGTAGGGGAACGCCAGCACGAAGGGCCATGGCGCCGCCATCACCTGTGCAGGTGTGTGCTGATGTGCATGAAAAATAGGCCCGCCCATAGCCACCAGTTGCCATAACGACTAATTTTGAATAAAAACGATGCAGAATCCCTGTGTCCAAATCCCATGCTACAACACCAATAATATCTCCACTTTTATTTTTTAATAAATCCAGAGCAAAATATTCTATGAAAAATTCGGCATTATGTTTAAGGCATTGTTGGTAAAGGGTATGTAAGATGGCATGACCTGTTCGATCTGCTGCTGCGCAAGCTCTTTTAGCCATGGATTCGCCATAATTGATTGTGTGACCGCCAAAGGGTCTTTGATAAATTTCGCCTTTTTCGGTCCTTGAGAATGGAACGCCAAAATGCTCTAGTTCAATCACAGCTTGCATGGCATTTTTGCACATATATTCAATGGCATCTTGATCGCCAAGCCAGTCCGATCCTTTGATGGTGTCATACATGTGATATTTCCAGTTATCTCCGTCTCCCATATTCCCAAGAGCCGCGCCAATACCGCCTTGTGCGGCAACTGTGTGGCTTCGTGTTGGAAACACTTTTGTGATGCAGCAGGTTTTAAATCCCTTTGATGCCATGCCCAGGGTTGCTCTAAGGCCGGCCCCTCCGGCTCCCACGATAATGACATCGTAAAAATGATCTTGTATTTGGTATTTTTCTTTCATTATTTCTTTGCTCCTAAAACAGCTAAAATGATCAACATAAGCCATGTTAATGCTGTGAAAGAGATGTGCGCCCATTTTGACCACATTAAAGCTTTTTCGCGTAATTTTAAGGGGATATAATCTTCGATAATGGTTTCAATCCCAATAAAGCTGTGAACAAATACACTGGTCATGAAAATTCCAAAAATAAAAGATCGCCCAAAGGTAAACCAACTGCGTAACATTTTAAATTCAAGCGTGGTCCATTCTATGGCAGAATAAAGCATTGCGGGAACTAGAGCGATAATTAAAAGAGCTGTGGCGCGCTGAATTAACCACCAATGGTTCATTTTTAGATTAAGCATAAATTGCCCTCCAGAATAAAATAGTTGAAAAAAATGTGGCAGCTAGAACAGCAAAGCCGGTTGCTTTAACGTGTTGTTTTTCAAAGCCAAATCCTAAATCCCAAACCATATGCCGAAGTCCATTAAAACAATGGTAAAAAAGAGCCGAGGCGTAGCACATCATGATTGCTTGAAAGAGCCACAATTTTAAAAACCACTCGCTGATTCCCCAAAGACTTGGGAACAAAGCAAGGATAATAAGTAACTTTAAAAGTCCAACAGTACCTAAAAAAAGGATAATTCCAGAAATTCGGTGAGAGATGGACATAAGTGCAGACATATCTAATTTATAGATTGCAAGATCAGGTGAAAGAGGACGTTTCATGCTTTTAGCTTTCTTAAGTGTTTATTTTATTTTTATCTAATTATCATCATGCCATGTAAAAATATAGTTGTCAACATTATTTTTCTACTCATCTTTTTAATGTTTCGTTAAGGTTTGAAAATGTACTTTAAAATAAAGAATAGGGGCTATAGTCTTGATTTTTAAGGAGTTTTTATGAAATATTTTTTTATTATTTTACTTGCTCATTGTGGTGTTTTTGGAGCGGGAGGCCCCTATTCCTCATATGATGATTTCAGCCGGATTGAAAGACATGTTGATTTTATGGAGATGGAAAGATGCGGGCTTTTTGATTCTGCGCAAGGGGTTGCTGAAGAAGAGTTTTCTCGTCTTGAGGCGCAGTTGGATCTTGATGAAGGGCAAGGTGTCGTGCCTCATGAATGGTTCGTATTTAATCAAGGTTGGAAGGTAAGATTTGAAGGGGCTATTCAGGAAAAAAATCATTCTAAAGGTTTGATAGCGGGCGTGTTATCTCAAAGATCCGAAATCCTTCAAGGGATTGGGCAACGCATTAAAAGTGGGGCACAAGAAGGTGTTATGGATCATGAAAAAGACGAAATTTCGGCGCTAGATGGCCATCTTAACGAGGCATTTTGTCTTTATGCCCTGCGCCATGAAGCGTCAATAAACTTGATGCGTGAACGTTTTGATGTATCAAGAGAAATGTATCCTGTTTTGTATGCAAGAAATATCTGGAATATGGAAAAAGAGCTGAATCGATCCAGAGAAGAAATGCTGGGTGAATTTGTTGGGCTTTCCTCCCCAAGCTCTGAGGTCTTGCTTGAAGAGCATATGCGTCAAGGGATGAATATTGCAAAAACCATATATTCAAAAGCTGGGCAAATGTATAGCCAGATCTCTGGTGAGAATTTTTCTCAAGAGATGGAGTCTGTCATGCATGATGTAGATTTTCAAATGCAAACATCTGGGGATTATGCCGATAGGGTCGAGCTTTGCAGGATTCGTGGTGAGCTTTCTAAATTCCCCATTCTTGGCATGATTGGTTATATTACACTAAAATTAGATATAGCATCCGAACAAGAAAAGAGGGCGATGATTCCTTATCAAATGGTTTTAAAAGTTCACAAGCCCGCAATTGAGCGTTTTTTCGAGCAATTATATCCTGGCGCTATTTTACATAACATATTCGTGACAAGAGGGGCCATATCGCAAGAACTATTTCATGAGTTTATGAAGAATTTGGAAGATCAGTTAGGTTGGAGATTGCCTTCAGGACTATAAATTTTTTAAAGGATGGTCGGGGAGAGAGGATTCGAACCTCCGACATCCTGCTCCCAAAGCAGGCGCGCTACCAGACTGCGCTACACCCCGACAGTCAAGACACAGGTTTTATGACATATTTTTATTTATTTTGCAAATAAAATAGTGATGCATATGAATTTTTATCGTTTTTTATGCATAGTTTGGTTAAAAAGTGAGGAAAAATTAAGGAATCTATGGTATTACAAGCAAAGAGAAGTTATAATCAAAAGGATTTATGTCGATGTTACGTTTGGTTTTATCAGGGTTGATTGCGTTATCATCTTATGGTGCCGGGGCATCTTATATTAGAGCTGATAGAGATTTAAGTCTTTACTTGAATTTAGCACAAAAAGTGAAAGGTTCTGTGTTTACGTCATATCCGCTCAATGATGGAACGGTTGAAAAATCTGCTTGTTCTGGAACGCTCATCAATCCAAATACGGTTCTCACGGCTGCGCATTGTGTCCCTGGTGGGAAAGCTATACAGCTTTCTGATTTTAAAACAATTAAAATTGGGGTGGGAAGAAGCCGAGATGATTCTTCTGCTGTTTACACAGGTGTAAAGCATGTGCGCTTGCATCCAAAGTATGTGGAAAAAACATCTGATTACGATATTGCGATCATATTGTTGGATACTCCAATTTACACCTCTCCTTTTGGCTATGGGAATCTTTCCACAACGGCCCCTCAAATTGGTAATAAGGTGACGGGGTATGGATTTGGGCAGTATGGAACAATAGAGGGAGGATTAATTGATGATAACAATACGAAATTAATTGCCTATCAAGCTTATGTTGCGGGCTTTTCAGCGCCTAATATCAAAATAAAAGAGCAAATATCAGGATACCCTTTGCAGGACTTGGGGGGGATTTCAGCAAAAGGAGACAGTGGTGGTGGCGTTGTAAATGACAATGGCGAACTGGTTGGTCTTCATTCAGGGTCAGTAAATGTTACATCATCATCGGGTGCGCATGTGGATTCTTATTCTGGGGTTGTTAATTTGCTCAATCCTGAAATCAAAGGGTTTCTCTCGTTTATCCCAGTTTATAAAACAGTCAGCTGGGTTGGTGATGGAAATGTCAGCGATGCTTCGAATTGGAGCTTGAAAGAGCAAATTGAAAACCATTCCCAGCGAACGCCAGACCTTAAATATGAGGGGCGTGAAACGCATTATGATGTTGCGCCGATTACAGAAGGCAGAGTAATGGTTGTGGATAAATATTTACACGTTGACCGAGCTGTGTTGGACCATAAGGATGCAAAGTTTGTTGTTGATGCGGGAGCAAAGGCAAGATTTGATTATGGCCTTGATTTACGTCAAGGAAATGTGGATGTGCAAGGAGAGATGGAGGCTGGATTTTTACGTGTTGGCCCGGGCATGACTTACAGTTCAAGCGAGTTTAATTTATATGATGGGGGTTATGTTGAGCTCGATGGTGGGCGAATCAATGCGCCAAAATTTGATATGGAGGGTGGTATACTTAGTGGCTCTGGCAAGATCTTCAAAAGTATAATTCACACAGGCGGATCGATATCTCCTCAAGGAACTATCAGAATTGATGGCTCTTATAAAATGGAAGATCAGGCAAAGATTCATATTTCATTTAAAGATGATGGAACCGGTTCTGGCATGGTTTCTGTTGGAACGTTTTTATCAGAAGCAGTTTTGTTGGATTTGACCTTTCCCAATCTTGGTATGAAACTAAATGTGCCAGTGACTGTTTTTTCAACTGATACTCCTTTGGGCGATATATCAATAAGTTATAAGATGAACTATACTGTTACGCTTGATGATAAATGGCTTGACAGTTCAAGGAAATCAATCCAAATATCTCCAAAAACAATAGCTGCAATCAAGAATAAAGCAACAGTTTCCGATGTTCGTCCAGAGGTGCATAGCAGCTTTACAAAGCTTTCTTCATTCCTTTCAAAATCAGTCATAGACTATGCAAATGCAATGCCCACGGATGTGTTTTTAAAATCTCTGGATGCGTTTTCCAATCCCCGTGTTCAAGTTCAGCTTTATGGGGCTTTGATGAATCATTTGGTGCAAGGTGAACACACGCATGAAAGAACAGTTTTGTTCCTTGAAAAAGAAAGATCCTCGGTTGATTTGGCCAGTTTCGAATTTCATGGAAAAAAATCATTTACAGGGAGCGATGTTCCAATTCCCTCAAAAGACACATCTCCTTTAAGCTTTTTTATAAGTGGCAATGTTCATGAGGCGGGGACTGGGTATCTTACGAAAGGTTTGACTTTGGGGTGGGATTATGCTCATAAAAATACGTTAAATGGAATTTCCTTTCATTTTAAAAACCAAGCCGAACAAAGGCCTGGAGATTTATTGAATTCTCCAAAAGAATATCATCTGGGACTTTACAACGCATCAAGAAACGGACTTTTTTTTCATGATTATCATTTTGATTATGGGACATATTCAAGAGATGTGAATTTTTCAAATATCTGGGGAACATGGGCGAATAAACCGCAAATGAACCAGGGGAGAATCCAATCACGTTTGGGGGTCTATTCTTCGAATAGAATGCACTTTGGCGCCGCTTATCTGGGGTTAATGGGTGCCCATGCAAATTTGGACGCATATAGATCAAAAAGCTCTCTAGGGTTTGATATGATAACGGATAAGTCCTCCTTTAATATGCTTTCAGGGCTCATGGGCGGTGAGGGGAAAATCAAGCTTCAGATGAATGATATTTTAATCGAGCCTGCCGTGCGTTTGGGGGCAATAGTCTGTTTTTATGATAATTTAAAAATGCCAAAAAATCGTTTTGATGCTGCCGAGCAAGGCTTTGATATGCAGGCTGTGTCGCTATCTAAAACATCTTTGTTGCTCAACGCCGCGGTGCGCATTTATGTTCCTAAGGGGATCATCTTCAAGGCGCAGGGCGAGGTGTTTGGCTTATCAGATAATTTGAATTCAAAGCTGTTTTTAGGCGTTAACATGTCTTTTTAAGATTTACTTTTGTCATCTGGAAGGGCGATAAACCCTTGTGAGATCTCTCTTTCGTGATTAGTTGTGTAAAAGAGGCCCAAAGAGGGGGGCTTTCGCACGCGTTAGATGACAACTCCTGAAAAATATCTTGAATATTCAAAACAAATAGTGTCTTTTTTGTAACACTGATAAAAAGTTTCTTGATATTGGAGGTTATCACTTGACTTTTGTTCTAAGGTCAGCTTTTATGTAGAGTAGGTTTTGGTAGGACTTCTATATCTTGAGTTCTACTTAAGTAAATGCCGATAATGGAATAGTTATTGGAGTAACATATGAATATTAACGAACGAGGAAAAAAAATGAAATATAACCACAAAAGTTCTCAAGTTTTGATGGGAGTTCTGATGAGCTTCTTGGCGTCCAATGCAGTAGTAGCCTCTGGTGCTGATAGTGCTGCAAAAGCCGCTGAAAGCGCAAATAAGGCTATGGCTGCTCAAGCAAAGGCAATGAAGCCGGCTGTTAAGGCGCTTGCAAAACCAGACGCTGGTTTGGTAAAGGCACCAAAGGCCGAGCCACAACAAGTAGCACAAGGTGCTGATGCAATTCGTTTCGTTTTGAATGGAATTTCAATTGAAGGAAATTCCGCAATTGCTGAAAGTAAGCTTAAAGAATTGTACTCTGGTAAAATTGGTAAAGAAATTGTTCTTTCTGAAGTTTACAAAATTGCAGAAGACATGGAAAAAGCATACAGAACAGCAGGATACGAATTCTGCCGTGTTTTGGTTCCAGCGCAAAAAGCAAGCGGTGGTATGATCAAGCTTGTTGTTGTTGAAACAGTCGTTGGCGAAGTAAAATTCGAAGGCGAAACAACTGGTCGTCAAGGCGTTTTGGAAACAATCAGAGCTGGTCTTTTGGCATCCAAGCCATTGCGTAACGCAGATTTAGAACGTTATGTTCTTTTGCTTAACGACATGGCCGGTGTTGAGGCAGTTGCAACTCTTTCACCTTCAAAAACACCAAATGCAACAGACGTGACATTTGCACTTAAATCAAAGCCATTTGATGTTGCTGTTGTTGTTGATAACTCCAAGCCAAAGAATCTTGGAACAACACAAGCAATGGCTTCTGCATCTTTGAACAACGCAATGGGCATGTATGAAAAGCTCAGCGTAACAGCAGCAAGCGATTTTGGTTTTGAAAAAAGCCGTTATGTAAGAGGAGCTCTTTCCTTCTTGGTTCATGGCGAAGGTACAACGGCAACTCTTTCTGGAAACTATTCTGATACAAAGCCAATCTCTGGCGATGACGCTGCGTCAAAGGCTATGGGAACATCAACGGGTGAAAACAAGGGATTTGGTTTTGACATGAGCCATCCTTTTGTTCGCTCACGTGCAATGAACGTGCGCATGAATGCCGGTGTTGATTACAAGAATTCCAAAACAACTATTACTGCAGTTAATAAGTCATTGACAGAATCAAAAAGCGATTTCCGCAGTGTGAACATTGGCGGAACATTTGATTTGGCTGACTCTACAGGCGGTGTAACTGTTTTGAATTTTGATGGAGAATTGGGTCTTGACATTATGGATGCAACAAAGTCTGTAAAGGCTGCTGGAGCACAAAAAGGTTTCACAAACACATTCAAAAAAATCGAAGGTTCGTTGATGCGTTTGCAAACATTTGCAGGCGCTCCTGGGCTTTCTATCCAAGCGTCTATCACAGGTCAATATGCAGCTGATCCATTGCCAACTTCAAAAGAATTCAGCTTTGGTGGACGTGAATACGGCCGTGGTTTGGATACAGGTATTGCATCAGGTGATCATGGTTTTGCCGGAAAGCTTGAACTTCGTTATGCAATTCCACAAAATGCAATCAAAACAATCCAACCATATGCATTTGTTGAATACGGATCTGTTTGGGATCGTGAAGATAAGCTTGAAACAAAGCCAGCAGATGATATAGCAGTTCGCTCCGCTTTCACAGCCGGTGGTGGTTTGAAAATTGACTTGGTTGAGTATGTATCCCTTTACGGTGAAGCAGCTTGGGTTCTTAAGCCATCCAAAGGTCTTGAAGAACAAATCAAGCCAGCGGCAGATGCAAAAGATGGCGATTCATTGTATGACCAAAAGAAGGGCAATATGCGCTTGTTTGCAGGGTTAACATTACGTTATTAATTTAAAAAAATAATGCCCATGGCGCCCTAAAGGGGCCATGGGGAAATAGTTGAAAATATATATAAAGGAAAACAAACATGACTTCTTTGAATTTAAAGAAAATCTTGAAAAACACATCATCTTTGGTGTTGCCAGCTGCGGCAATTTTTGCTGTAAGTGAAGGCGTACACGCGGGTGTTTCTGCAACACAACAGCAAACTGTCGCATTTGCTGGTTCACCTGTGGCAGGAAAAAACACTTTTGCTTCCGATTTGTCTGTTGCAAGAATCTCAAAAACTGCATTTGACGCAGAATTTGTAAACAAATTGGCATTGATCGAATCCGGTCAAGCTGGTGTGACACAAACTTTGGAAAAAACACTTACGAAAATGGGTGTAAAATATGTCTCAACCGTTGAAGGTTCAGCAAGCAGAATCAAAATGACTGTGGGCGCTGATTCTAACTTTGTTGCAAAAGATGCAAAATTGTTCTTCAACAAGGACAATGCATTTACAGTTGACGTTGTGGCTCAAAAAGGTCAAGTGCTCAAAGTCCAAGGTGAAATCGAAACAAACTCTCCTGCTTTGTTGGCATCCCGTGGTAACTGGCACATCGATGGCGCAGTTCTCAAAGGAAGAACATCCTTTGCAGCTGGTCACGAATATGTAGACAGCACAGGTTCAAAAATTAGAAACGTGAACGCACAAGGTTTTGTTGTTGTAACTGGTTATAATTCCGCGCAATCTTTGGCCGATTCTGGTCTTGGTGATTTGGTTGCTTCAAACTTTGCTGGAAAAGGATATGTTCCTGTTTCCATTACAAACAAAGCGGGCTCTGTTGCAACTGTTGACTTGATTGGCGACGGAATGACTGTTTATGAAGCATCAGAAGCAAACTTGGAAACAGGTATGGAAATTGCGCGTGAAGCTGGTGATTTGACTGGATCCATTGCTGTTTTGAACGCAACTGGCGTTAAAGCAGTGATTGCTGGCATCGTCAACAGCCCAGTTCATGCAGGAACAATTGCAAGAATCGACCAAAAAGGCGAAGTTGAAATTGGTGGAAACATGGCTGCATTCAAGCACATTGATGGAGACATCAAGGCCGGAACTGTGCGCATGGATGCATCCGTTTTGGAAGCAGGCACATTAAAAGTAAAAGCAGACACTGTCACAATTGGTGATAGAGAGTCTCTTGAAGGTTTAAGCGGTGCTCAAGTAAAGGCAATCAAACTTGCAGGTCAAAACAAAACAATCAACGTAGTTCTTGGAAGCGGCGTTGAATTTGATGTAAAAGACATTCAAATTTTCGCTCAAAATGAACTTCACGATTTCTCCACAATCACATCTGCAGGTGGTTACGTTGGAAAATTCGCACACACAATTAATGCGCAAGCTTTCCAAAATGTCAGCGGTCAGAGCGAATTCGTCTTCGACCCAAGCTATATCTGGGTGATGGATGATGCGTTTGTGAATGATGCTGCGAATTGGGTTGATGGTCTGTCTTTATTGACTAGGGCTGCTGCTGCAGAGCTTAACGCTGCTGCATCTGTTGCTGGTGGTGGTGGTGCTTCCGCTGCTGCTGCTGCTGCAATTACCATTCTAAATTCTGGTGCGTATGTGAAGGCTATAGCTGACAAAGCTGCTCTTGTGCATGCTGCTAATGGTGATGCTGATGTTTTAGCGATTGCGACTGCTGCTGCTCAGGCTACAGGGCTGGGATTGAGTTATTCCACGACATCGAAAAAAACAACCCTTTCTGATGCAGGGCGTGCGGCTTTGAAGGCTCGTATTGCGGCTTCAAACGCAATGAAGGATTGGAAGCTTGATAACATTAACGCGCATGTTGACGCGGCAACAAAAGCCGGTGGCGATAACTTTGCTGCAAACATTGCGGCAACTGATGGTCACTTTGGAACAGCCAACGGAGCAACTGGATTTGCTCTCAACTTCGATGCCGATATCGACAGCGCAGTATTCTTACGCGCATCTGATGTATCTGCAATGTGGGGTAAGGCGGCAAACGGAAACGTCACATTGCTTGCTGAAAACAATATTTATGTTATGGGGGCTATTACAACTGCAAATGCAGGTGCAGGTGATTTGGTTCTTAAAGCAGGTGGACGCGTATTCTTGGGAGATGATATCACTGGCACAAATGCTGCGGGTCGAACAAACATCATTATCCAAGCAGGCGTGAATGATAGACTTATAGGTGGTAACCATGTTGTTGGTGGCGGTAATGCTCCACGCTTTATTGACGACGCAACAGGCTTTGCAAAAACTGCGGGAGCAGGTGCCCTCGATGATTTAAGTCGCGGTTTCTATATGAGCCGTGGCGCCACAATAACTGGTGATCAAACACCTGCAAACCAAACCTATATCTCTATTCAAGTAAAAGATAACAGAGCAAATGGTTTTGCCGCTGGTGATTTGTCCTTGAGTAACATCGTTCTCCCAGTCCATAACGTGAACGCTGCTGGTCAAGCTTTATTCCTTGCCAACAGAACAGGCGGGGATATCCAAATGGTTCAAGGCACAAGCGCTGATCTTGAAGCTGCAATTGCTGCGATTAATGGAATGGGTGATGGTGCTTTAACAAATGCGGCCGTTAAACAAGCTGTGAAAAAAGCTATTACCAATTCTTATGGAACAGATGCGACATCCGTGTTTGATAGACAAGCTGTTCTTGAAGCAAAAAGAGTTGCTGGAACAATTGTTGCTGGAACAGAAGACGTTGAGCTTGCTGCGTTAAACGACCAAATAGCTGCACTTGATGCGGTTATCGGTGGTGGAGCCTTTGCAAATAAAGCTGCCGCTATCGCGCAATTAAACGGAATGTCAACAGGTATCCAAGTTCCAAATGTTGCCGCACAGGTCACACCAGTTGTATTCCTCACAACAAAAAATGGTAATGTTGGAAGCCAGGATCACGCAATGCGTATCTCAACTATGGGTGCGATGTCTGCTGCGATGTCTGTTGTTGGAAATGTTGGCGGTGCTGTATACTTACAATCTTCAACAGCTGATGGCAAACATCTTGTTCAAGGATTTAATTTTGGTGCTCCTTATAATAACGTGCTATCAGGACTTCTTCAAGGCGATCTTGCTATTTTTAAAGCTGATGGAGCATTTAGAAATGTTGCTGGTGCTGCTATTGCAGATGTCAATGCATATCTTGGTGCGGCAGGTGCTGTTGAGGGTATTGCTGGTCCTGATAAAGTCGCTCAATCTTCTTTCTTCGGTATCAAAGCCGGCGGTGATGTTGTTATTCAAAAAGATGGCGTAGCTGGAGCATTCCAGTTTGCCGATCAAACTGCAGGTGCAGACTCTTCCTACTGGGGTGGTTCAATTGTAACTGCTGCAGATAAGAATGTGATTTTGCGTTCACAAACAAACTTTACAACAGCTGCAAACAATGACAGAGCTGCAATCAAGGGCGGAAATGTTGTTCTTATTTCCGGAACTGGTGTTGGTGGTGCCGAGCATATCCCAGTTTCTGCTGCTCATGTTTTGGGTTATTCAAACGCAGGTGCGTTTAATGTTAAATCACTCGACAACACAACTGTTGCAACAGAGTCAAATGACGTAGTTGCGTACATGTTTGATGCGCAAGGTGCAAAGGTTGATATCGTTGCTGTTGGTGCTCCAAATCCAGTTGCAAAAGAAGACGTTCAAGCAACACATCTTGTTTCTGGCCGTGTGTGGAACGTTAAAACAGTTGACGGTGCAGCCATCATTTCTGCTCCAAATGACAAAGAAGTCACACTTGGAAAAGCAAAAGATGGAAAGCTTGCAACAATTGAAACAGTAGGTGCTGCTAATCACATTGCTCTTAGTGCAAAACAAGTGGTATTAACAGAAGGTCACAAACTTAAAGTAACAGCCGATGATGCAAACGTATCTGTCACAAACCATGACGCAGACCTTGGAACATCGGATCTGCCAATTCTAATCGAAGGTCAAGATGCTGTTCGTGGTGGTGTGTTGAGTGTTGTTCTTAACAGCGCAGACAAATCTGCACATGTTCGCACAATCGGAAACTTCACACTTGACAACATCGTTGTAACTGGAACAGGTAACGTGTTTATGGATGGTTTAGATGCGGCGCGCAACGAAACTGACACAGCAAAGAAAACAACAAAGCACAGCATTTTGACATTGGCAAACAATGCTGCTGCAATTTCTGCCGAAAATGGCCGTGTTGAAATTAAGGCCGGTGAAATTGATGGTGCTGGTGCAAACTCCGGTGTGACTGGTTCGAGCGTTTCATTACTTGCTGTTGAAAGCACAAATATGAGCGATGATCTACTTTTAAAGCCTGCTTTACTTGCTCATAAATACAACACAGGTGCAATTGGTCGCACACATGCAATCACACTTTCAAAAGCTGGAACTGCAGGAACAGGTGTGAAATTTGAAGCTTATGGTGATAAGCAAGTAGGCTTTAATTCAAGGCTTGCCACAGATGGTGAAAATCTGGTTATTACAGGAACACCTATTTCAACAGATGCAGATTTTATCGCTAAAGATGTTGCTGGTGTTAAAACAGCAAAAGGTGGTTTGATTTCTGTAACCGTAACAACTCCTGGCGCAACTGATTCAAAGCTCATTCTTGGAACAACAAGAACAGGTGCAGAAGAAGAAAATGAAACAGTATTGTCCGCGCAAGGTGGCCTAATTGTATTTAACCTTGGCCATGATTCCAAAGTTCATGTTGCAAGCGAATACACACTCATCACATCTGCTGGTTTGAGCCTTAACGGCGGTAATGCTGGTGCGGAAATTGGGCAAAGAGAATACTTTGTAAAAGATAATGCCAACACAAACAAGCGTTTGTGGTGGGCGCCAACTCCTGCAGCAGATAAAGACATGGGCACAGGCCTTGGTCTCTTAACCGGTGCCTTTGCAGGTTCCGCTCTTGTTCAAGTCTGGGGTGATGTAGCTTTGGGTACAACCACTGCAGTTGCAGAAGACAGACCAAATGGCATTCATGCATCTGGTGCAAACTATGACAGCGCTGTTTTGAAAGAAGCTGTGCAGTCTATCGGGTTAAAGTTTGCAGCAACCGAAGGCGCTTATGCAGATGCTGGCCGTAGAGCTGCTGCTGCTGCTGCTGTTGTTGCTGGGTCTAGAGCCGGAGAAACAATTGCTCAAATTCGTGCGCGCGTTGCTGTTACAGAACAGGCAGAGTTTGATAATGCACTCATTGGTAGCTATGCCGACTTCCAAACATTCTCCAACGACGGGTTCTTATACCTTTCTTCTCTTGATGAAGACAGCACAGGCGGTGGAAAGATTTATCTCTCACACACATCCGCGAATGCTTTTGGCGTAACAGGACAAGCAGTTGTTGATGCGGCTTATCTTGGCTACATGGGCAAAAGTGGTTATGGCACAAATGCTGATGCAGATCACGGTGCAATTAATATGGCCGCAAATGCGCGCATCGTTTTGAATGTTGCAAATGTTGGTGATTTTGATGCATCTGCGCTTGATAACAAAGCAGCAGGTGTTCCTTTAGCTCCAGTTCAAACAAAGCGTGTTAAATTGCGTGCTGCTGCTGGTAATGCTTATGCATTTGGTGAGTCGAAAAAAGCCTTCTTCCATGTTGCAAACAATGCAGCAGGTGTTCTTAATATTGGCGCAGTAGATGCAAACAGTGTTTATGATATTGCAGCTAAGTTCTCAGTTGCCGATGCTGGTGATGTTGGAAAAAACCCACTTGTTAACAGAATGCGCAATTTCACAATGACAGGTGAAGATTCCGTGTTTGATTTAACTGGTTCTGCAACACCAAATGCTGGTATTGTCGCCTTAACAGGTGATGCGGCGAAAAAGCCAATTGTTTCTTCTGGAACAGTTTCTATCTCCACAGCAAGCGCATTCACAGCGCCAGCAGGCGTTGCAATCTCAGCAAAAGACCTCAGCGTAAAAGCTGCAACTGTTGCAGCTGGAGCACCTAACGCTCTTGTTCTTGATAACGTGACTGGCACAGTTTCTATCGAAGCAACTGCTGGAGCAGCACATGTAAAGCGTACTGTGGCTGGTGATGTAACGCTTTCTAAATTTAAAGCAACGGCACCTTCAACAATTGATCTTCCTGAAGAAGGCAAACTCAAACTTGCCGATAATTTTGAAGGGTCAAGCATGATTACAATCGCTCTTCCAAAGGGTGGTCTTGTCATTGGTGGCGCTGCAACATTTGAAGGTGGATTCGATCTAACACAAAAAGATGCCTTTACTTTGGAAAGCCTTCTTAAATCAGGCGGAAATGTTATAATCACATCAACCAGTGGCGCAATCACAACTTCAGGTGACAAGGGTCTTCTTGAATTTACAGTTCTTGCAAATCTTTCCTTAACTGCGCAAGGCGGAAAAATTGGTGGAAGTGAAACAAATTCAGCATTTAAAGTTAAAAACGACGCTGGAGTTGTAACCCTTGTGAGCGCGGTTTCTGCTCCTGGGGTAAACATCAGCGCAAGCAAAGATGTGACATTGGCAAATGCTCCAGGCGCAATTTCATCAACACACGGAAATGCTGTTGTAAAAGCAGGTGGCGTGATGACATTTGATGCGGGCACAACAATTACTGCTCCACAAGGCGCAATCGAACTTGCAGCAAATAGTTATGTAGGTATTGCAGCAGCAGATACACTTACAGCAAAGAAGGTGACTATCGGATTTGTTGGCGACAATGCAGTATTTAATTTGGGCGCACTTGATCGTGATGTTTTCCATGTTGATGTGGCAGAACTTGTTTTGGGTTCAGCAACTGATAAAGTTGACTATCAAATGACAGCTGGTACACAATTCCATCAAAAAGCAAACTTGAAGAAAATCTTCATTGGTGGTCAAAAAATCACAGGCGGTAACAGTGTGTCATTCGTTGATGGTTCATCATTAGAACTTCAAATTGCAGAAGATGTGGCAACATCCTTTACTGCAGAAAACCTTGCTGCTCATAAAATGTCAGTTTCAGGTAAAGTTGGTTCTTTAACTGCTTCAACATTTACAAACACTGTGACATTTGATGGTCTTGAAGTTGAAAAAGCTGCAGGCATTACGTTTGCAGGCGCCGCACCAACAATTGGTGACAAAGGTTTGACTGTTGGTGAAAAATTGACTTTGGTTTTGGGTGGGTTTGTTCCTGCTGGAGAAGGGGTTATTAAGGCGGCTGCTTTGGATTTGACAACAGATGCAATTGCTGCTCCTGCAAAGACAATCAAAACCCAAGTTGGTGAGCTTGTTGTGCGTGCGGCAGCTGCTACAACTGCTTTGACGATCGATAACGAATCTGAGGCTGTTGTTTTGGCTGAAGTTTCGGTTCTAACTGCGCAAGACTTTACTTTAAAGCAAAAAGGTAATGTTGTATTTAAGGATGCAGGTGCTTTGAATGGCGCCGCTCATAATGTTTCATTGCTTGTTGATGGAACTGTTGACACGGCTGATTCAACTCCAGGAACCGTTCATGTAACTGCAGCTGGTTTCACATTTACTGGTAACACAGCTGATTCAACACTTAAAACAGCTGTTGCCACATTTACACCAAAAGACGTTGTAAAAGTGACTTTGGATAACACTGGGACAGACCTTGGTGTTCAAAAAGGAACCGGTAAAGAAGGTTACGCAAGCTATACAACAGGAGTAAATAACTTAACTGTTGCGGGCAAGCAAACTGGCTTTAACACAATCATCTTCTCATCTGATGTTATTGATGGAAGCACACACAAAAGAGATAACTTTGAAGGTCTCAAGACTTTGGGTCTTAAGACAAAAGAAGTTGCGCTTTTGGGCGATAAGGTTGTGTTTGGGGCTGGAACGCCTTTGGCTGTAAAAAATGCAAATATTCATCTTGCAGGCCTTAACAAGGCTGTTGCAGAAAAAGATGCAGCGGTTGCAAAGGCAAAAGCTGATTTGGCTGCAAACACAGACGACGCTCGTAAAACTGTTCTTACAACTGCTGTAACAACCGCAGAAACTGCACTAACAGCGGCACAAACTGCTGTAACTGCCTATACAACTGATGTTGGGGGTGTTGTTGGGGCATGGAAAACTGCACAAGACAACCTTAAAGCAGTGGCTAACACAGATATGCCAAAGTTTGTTTCAAGCTTGATTTTGGGTGGATCCGATGCTTTGGTTGTGGATGCTGGTTCATATGGAAATCAATCTTTGGAACTTGAAGGGTTCATTTCTTTGAACGATGGCGTAACTTTTGTGTCTCCATCATTTGGCTTTAATCACACAGATGCATCTGCGCTTGCGTTTAAGGGTTCATTTGCAAAGGTTAAAGGGACATCTGCAGGTGATGTGTCTGTTATAACAACGGCTTCTGATCTTTCAGGTTCGGTAAAAGCGCCAAATATGGTTCTTTCTGCTGCTGAAACATTTGGTAAAACAGGTGGTTTGAAGGTTGATGGAGTTGCAACATTTGCAGGAAAAGCAAAGATTGCAACAATAAATGCCGTTTCTGGATCAACAGTTGCTGATCTTGGCGCGCTTGAAGTGATGAACGCTTCCGGTGAACTGAAGATCTTTACTGGCGATACAAAGGGAGTTTTGAAAACTTTCGCATTTGACGGCGCAAAGGATGAACATCTTAGCTTGACAAGTGTCGTTTTCAAGGCGCCAAAAGTTGTGATTACCGTTGCTGGTGATGAAGCACAAATTTCAGGCGCAGTGAATGACACGTCTTTGACGGATGTTTCTCTTTATGCAAACAGCTTTGATCTTAACGGTTTTGTGATCAGCAAAGATGGTAAGCTTGTTGCAGCAAAAGACGCAAATCTTGAAAAAGCAGCAAAGGCAAAGATCCTTGGGTTCAATGGTCTTGAAGCAGCTGTTTATGCAGTCGATGGTCTTGTAACAGGTGAAGGGTCATTGAAAAAAGTTGGTTCATTCAAGCACAAAGGCATGCCAATTGCTGAAACGTCAGAAATTGACTTGGCAGAGCTTGACGGCAATGATATGGGCGAATGGGATATCAATGAATTGAAGCTTGCCAAGAAAATCATGATTGATGGAGTTCAGGAAGATGCTGATGGCATAGAAGGTTTGCAGTTTATCGCACACAACGTTGCCAGTGAAGCTGACTTCCATGCATTCTTAAAAGCCTTGAAAGATGCAAAAATTGCAGCCAGTGAGATGGGTAATGTTGTTAACAGTGCTGTCAAGACTGTAAACACTCAAACATCCTTTATCGGTAAAAAATCAGCACAATTCTCGCTGACAGACACCACTTTTGTTGAAGCTGTAAAAACTCAAGCAGTTTCAGGAAAAATCAAGAGAAAAGGCTTTCTAGTCCAATAACTCTTAAATCTTAACTAAACCAAAAAACCCCTGGAAAGAAATTCCCAGGGGTTTTTTATTGTAGCTTTTTAAGAATAAAAAAGAGGTGTGTGTATTTTGCAACAATGAATTTTAAAGTATGTCTTTTTAAGAAAAACAAGATATGAAACGATTGACCTTTTCTAAGGGATGGAGTATTATTGATCATTGATGGGATTTGTCGTAATTTTATAGCATCTTCTGTGGTAAATATTAATTAACAATTAACAAATTTAAGGAATAGAATTAAAATGAAAAATGAAAAAAAGATTTTAAGTGCAATCGTTGTATCTTTAATGCTTGCAAGCTGTGGCGATGACAAAGCTGCCGATTCAGCAGCAGCTTCTGCTTCAACGATTAAATCTGTAACACCAATGAGCGTTGTTATGCTTAATAAGGAAGTCGGAGTAGGAGCTAAGATTGATCTTTTGAGCGCAGATCTTTCTATTGCTAGCACAGCAGCTTTTGATGTTGATTCTGCTGATGGAAAAGCTGATGCAAACGCAAAAGCTTATGCTGCTGCGCTTAAAGCAGCAACAACAGGAACAACAGCAAAGTTTGATGCGTCTAAGCCAATTGTTCTTGATTTAACAGGCGTTAAAGCAACAGTAACAGCTGCTCAAACAGCAGATAAATTCCCTGTAATCAATGTTCGTAAGCTCACATTAGACGCAACTTCAAATATGGAGTTATTTGGTGTTGCAGCAGTTGCTGAAGTAAAAGATTCAGCCGGCGCAGTTACAACTCCAGCTGTTAAAGCAACGCGTTTGAACGTTGGTGAAATTTCTTCTGCAAAAGGTGCAACATTCACATTGGCAACAGCAGGTGAGCTTTCATTGTCTTCTGGAACACTCAACAGCGTTGTTGAAGTAAAAGATGCAGCAACTATCGTATTTGATGATTACACAGCAGCTGATGCTGATGCAAAACTTCTTGGTGTGAACCGTACTTTGACTGTTGGTGCGCATGGCGAATTGAAATCTGCAACAGACACAGTGATCCCAGCAGGACAAAAAATCATTTTGAATGCTGCAGGCATGGATGCAATCACAGATGCAATATTTGATGCGGATGCTGCTGTAAAGACCGCTAAAGGCCTTGTGACTGCTGCTGCAACGGCAACAACTGCTGCTGACGCAATGGCTGATGATACTGTTGGCGTGACGGCCAAAGCTGATGCAGTGAAAAAAGCAAAAGAAGACACAGATGCTGCCGCAACAGCGTTGGTTGATGCAAAAGCTGCTGTAACAACTGCAGAAAGCAGAAAAGTTGCAGGGACACTTACTTTTGGATCAGATGCCACTAAGCCATTAAGTGTTATGGGAATGTTGCAAGTTGACTTCCAAAATATAGCCCTTCAAAATAAGAAAATTATTATTGGTTCTGTAAAAGATGACGCCTTAAAAACAGTTGATGCGGCAGGAAATGGTCTTTTTGGTGACGGTATTTGGGGGGATGTGGTTCTTGCCAAAGGTAAATTCACACTTTCTGGGAAAGATACAACAGCTGAAACTGTAACAGTTGGAAAAGGTGGAACATTTACATTTGGTGCAAAAAAAATCGGAAATGTAGATTTGGCAGAAAATGCGACGTTTGTGTCAACAGGCGAGTTCGATGGAACTGTGGGAGATTTTACTCTTATTGCTGATAAGGCACATAACATTACAGCAACAACAGGAAAAACATTAACTGTTGGAACATTGACAATGAATAAGTTTTCAAATACAACAATTAAAATTTCTGATGCTGGAATGGTAACTAAAGGCGTTGATGCCTCCGCATTTGTAACTGCTTACACGCCTGTTTTTGCTGATAGTGTAGCGAAAGTTGCAGTAGAAAAAGCTGCTGAGGAGCTTAAAGCTGCAATTGCTGCTGATACAGCTGCTAGTACTGATGAGACACAGGCAAAACTAAAAGAAGCAACTGCTGCTGATACTGTAGCAAAAGCAGAAGAAGCAAAGACAGTCGCTGCGCTTACTGCCGATGCGAACAAATTACAACTTGCTTACAATGCTGCAAAAGCAGCAGCTGTAACCGCTGCTGCTGTCGATGGAAGCACACTTGTAACATCAAAAGTAGCAATGACAATCGATGGAAAAATTAAATTGACTGCTGTAAATAAAAATAAAATCCCTGCAGGGTCAATCATAAAGATCCTTCATTCCGACGCTTCCGTGACCTCTGGAGCTGATTTGAAATGGTCAGGTGATGCCCTTGTTAAGCTTGCTGATGCGACAAAATCTGCAGACCTTACAACAGCCACTGCGGTTCTCTTGAAGGATGCTGATGTTGCCAGTAAGGATCTTTTCTTGTTAACTTTAGCTGAAATTGCTGCAGCTCCAGCTGCAGCTTCAGCTTCACCAGCACCAATGATGTCTTCTGGAGTAGGAAGTTTTGAAAGTGCTTTGTTCGGCGCACAAGAAATGAAGGTGGGTGCGGTTTCAATCGCTTCTACAGCACAAGGTCAAACAGGTCAATTGGTTGGGTTTAGCTTTGCTGGTATGAATGTTTATGCAAGCTATGAAACATCCACAAACGCAATCAACTCTGCTGCTGCTGCTTACAAGACAAGCTTTGGTGGATTTGATCTTTCCAGCAATGTTGTATACGCTGTAAACAAGTCAAGTCTTGGTGATTTGAATGTTGATTCAAAAACATTTGCATCTCAAGTTCAAGTGGCTCTTCCAATGAAGGCTCTTGGTGCAACATTTACACCATCCGCATTTGCCGGTTACGGTGTTATTGCATCTGATAACAGCACACTTGTTTCAGGTGACAGCTTTAATGCCGGAACATCTGCAAGTTTTGCAGGGGCTGCGTTTAAGGCGTCTACAGACTTCTCATTCAAGTCCGTTGCATTTAAGGCGTTTGCAAACTTCTCAGCTGCGTCTGAATTTGCTGCTCGTGGAAGTGAAAATGGTGTTGCGGCGACTGTTGCTCCAACACAATCATCCGCGATGTTTGGTGTGAATGCTGCTGTTGATTCTTCAACATCTGTATCCGCGCAAGCTGGCGTTGTGAAGAACAACAATCTTGATGCAGCAGGCAAGTTCGAACTTGCAATGAACATCAAGCTTTAATCTTAACTTTTCAAACGTTTATCGTTAGAATAGGGGAAGAGAAATCTTCCCCTTTTTCTTTTTGTTAACCAAATTGCAACTTCTTTGTATCATCATAAAAATATGATGAGATTAGAACAAAATATAAAACAACAACAAAAGCTTATTTTAACATCGCATATGCAACAGTTTATGCATGTTTTACAGTTGAGCAATATTGAACTCATGGATACGATTTCTGGTCAAATCGAAGAGAATCCATTTTTAATTGAAGAAACGCCTTTGCCACGCCGTGAAGAATTTTTCGCCCCACCCAAGCCGCGAAATTTTTTGTCTGATTTTAATTTTGAAGACACATTACAAGATGCGCCTTCAATGGTTGAAAAAATTCAAAATCAAATTCTTTTGAATTTTCATGATATTCCAAGTCAACGCATTGCGCAGCATTTTATTTTATTTCTTGATGAGTCCGGCTATTTTAGGGCCGATCTTTCTGATCTTTCCTTAAAGCTTGGAACAAACATTGAAAACTTAGAACGCATTTTAAATGTTATGCAATCATTTGATCCAATTGGAATTTTCGCAAGAGATTTGAAAGAGTGTTTCAAAATTCAACTTAAAGACCAAGATTCAATCACACCCATGATTAACCGAATTATTGATAGTTTGGATTATTTAACAACCGGAAATATGAAAGAGCTTTTAAAAGCATCAGGAAGTAAGATTGAAGATGTTCAAAGTGTGATTCAAAAGCTTAAAACCTTGGATCCAAAACCAGGTTTTCAGTCAAGTGAAAGCGCTTTTGGTGCAGGGCATATTGTCCCAGATCTTTATCTTGATATTGATGAAGGTGGAAAATGGAGTTTATCATTAAACCCAGATCTTGTCCCAAAATTATCCCTTCATCAAGAGCTTTTTCAAAAAAGCATGCTTGCAAATATCACAAAAGATGAAGAAGGCTTTATTAAAGAAAAATATTCAGGAGCGGCCCATTTGATTAAAGTCATTCAACAGCGCAATGACACGCTTTTACGCATTGCCAATGAAGTTGCCACAACTCAGCGTTTATTCTTTACGCAAGGGATTCATTTTATGAAACCTTTAACTTTGAAAAAAGTAGCTGAACAATTGGGTGTTCATGAAAGCACTGTTTCAAGAGGATGTTCAAACAAATATATCGCAACACCAAGAGGGACATTTGAATTGAAGTTCTTTTTCCAAAGTGGTGTCACGGATACAGATGGAGATGCTGTGTCATCGGCCCAAATTATTTACCATATTAAAAATATCATCAGCACAGAAGCCTCTAAGAAGCCTCACAGTGATGAAGAACTAACGGGTATCCTAAATGCCAAGGGGATCCAGGTTGCGCGGCGTACGGTGGCAAAATACAGAGAAGAGGCGGGGATCCCATCATCAAGTGTGCGCAAACGTCAACGTGGCGGATAATTCTAGACTCCTAAAATTTCTTGCAATTCCCCTGATTGGTAAAGTTCTTTTACGATGTCGCATCCACCAACAAATTCGCCGTTGATGTAAAGTTGGGGAAGTGTTGGCCAGCTTGAGAACGCTTTGACTCCTTCGCGGATATCATTGTTTTCCATTACGTTGCAGGATCCAAATTCAACATTCAAGGTATTCAAAATTTTAACGACCACGCCTGAAAATCCGCACATAGGAAGGCTTGGCGTTCCCTTCATGTAAAGCATGACTTTATTATTTGATAAATCTTGGCGGATTTGATTGAAAATATCTTCTTGTGTCATTTTATATATCCTTGTGTTCTTTTGTTTCGATTGATAATGCATGAAGTTTTGTTCCTGCGATATCACCTAGCGCTTTATAAACTTCCCTATGTTGGCTTATTTTGGACATTCCTTTGAAACCTTCCCAAAATATTGATATTTTATAGTGATCTGAGTCACCAACAAGATCTTGAAGCTCGATTTCTGCTCCTTCAAAATGAGGGGATAGAAGGTCCATGAGCTCATTTTTTGAAATTGCCATCTTTAGTTCACCGGTTGTGGGGTTGGAATGACTTTTCGAATTTCTGTTTGAGGTGAGGGTATTCCGATATAGCTTAGAATAATAAGCCCACCGCCTATTGTGACGAACAAAAATGTGAAAATTGCTTTTTGTAATGAGGTCATGGTTACACCATCATATTGCGTGTTGCGCCAGGAAGGCTGACCACAAGACCATCTAGGTCATCACTCATGATGATTTGGCAACCAAGACGTGATGTGTGAGTAAGACCAAAGGCAAGGTCCAGCATATCTTCTTCATCCTCAGTGGCTGCTTCAAGCTTTGGAAACCATGATTGATCGATGATAACATGACAAGTGGAACAAGCCAGAGATCCTTCACATGCGCCCTCTAAGTCAATTTCATGAATGTGCGCAATTTCTAATATTGATAATCCGTTGGGTGCTTCTACTTCTTTTTTGTCGCCATTTGTTGTGATGAATGTTATTTTTGGCATTATTCTACTCCATTGTTTATTTGTAAATTCTTTAATACGCTTTTTAATTGCATTTGTGCAAGAGGTTCTATTGTATTTGCAATAATTTTTATTTTTTCTTGTATTGCGCTTGTGTTTTGTTCGTTTAAGGCTTGCTTTAAAAGATCAACTTCTGTTTGAATGAAAAGTTTGTCTTCCTGGCTTGCAAGCTCTAGAGTCGATTGCGCGATTTCAATCAAGCTTGAGGCTTTTACTCTGGCCGTGAATAGAAGTCTATTGTTGATATCATCTTTTGCATTTTGTGATGCTTCTATTAAAATCTGCATAATTTCTTGTGTGGATAAATTATTAACAGCCAAAGTATGTAGAGTTTCTTTTTTATCAGAATTTAAATCTTTTGCTTCAACCAAAAGCAAGCCATCTGCATCAATATGAAAGACGACCTGAATTCGAGGAATTCCTGCTGGCGCGTCATCAATTGGTCCTAAAACAAATTCACCTAGTGATTTGCATTGCGCCGCAAATTCACGTTCACCTTGAAGGATGTGAATTTTTATGAATTGTTGGCTATTTTGTTGTGTTGTGAAAATTTGCGCTTTGGATACAGGAATGGACGTGTTTCGAGGAATAATCCAATCAACAATTCCGCCCATCGTTTCAATGCCAAGAGATAAGGGGGTAACATCCAGCAAAAGATGATCTTGATCGCAAATGAGGCTTTGTGCTTGGTGTCCTGCGCCAAGACCTACAACTTCATCTGGGTTGATGTCATCAAGGATGGGAGCGCTAAATGTGGTTTTTAATATTTTTTTAATTAAAGGGATTCTTGTTGAGCCTCCGACCAGAACAATTCCTTCCAGCTGAGAGGGAGATATTTTTTGATCTTCTAATGTGTTGTCCACAATTTCAAGAGTTTTGTTTAGCAAGGGCGATATCAGTTTTTCAAAATCTTCTCTAGATAATTGAGGGGATGATTCGAAGGTAAGAGATTCTTTGATTTGCTTTGACTTTGAAATTGTCTCAGGTGTTATTTTTTGAAAAACTTTTTGCGCGATAAGCGCATCAAAGTCATCTCCGCCAAGATCGGCATCTCCACCCGTGGCAAGAATTTGGAATACATTGTTTTTTAACCGCAAAAGAGAAAAATCAAAGGTCCCTCCGCCTAAATCGTAGATTCCAAAAAGGCCTTCTTTCTTTTTTGAAAGGCCATAAGCAATGGCAGCGGCAGTGGGCTCGGCAAGTAAGCGCATGACTTCGAAACCTGCATCTATAGCCGCCTTTTTAATTGCATTGCGTCTTGTGTCATCAAAATAAGCAGGAACTGTTACGATTGCATGTTTTGTATCAATACCTGATCTTGCAAAAGCTTCATTTTTTAAATGCTTGAATAAGTGTACAGCCAAATCTTGAGTATTGATTCCGCAGAATTTTTCTTCTTGCCCAACGAATCTTTTGATGGACTTTATGTTTTTTTCACATGCAAAATTCCCGCAAACAATATCATCTCCTTGCAAAGAAATAACGCTAGGGATTAAAGAAGTACCTTTTTCATCGCAAAGAATTGTCACACTTGTGTGAGAAGCAAGACTTAAAACACAGTGCGTCGTTCCAAAGTCAATACCAAGGGCATGATCAATGGGGGCGGCGGATGTTTCTGGTTCGTCGATTTGTAACAACATTTTTTGCATATACTCATGTGATTAATTTACTAATTTACTATATATACAGTGTATTTTATTTTTTGTCAAGTAAAATTATCAGATCCATTATTTTTAAATTATTATGCGAAATGCTCTGAATATAAAAGGTTGCTTTCTTAAAGCACCGATCTTTTATTAAGAAGTGAAAATTCGGAACTCGCCATAATTGATACCTTTGAAATGATTTTCCAATCCACATTTTGTTGACAATGTCAAAGGGGATGGGAGAGCGCTTAAGCTAAACCAGTCCATAGAGTCTTGCTTCAAAGGCTCTTTGTTGATAGGGGTTTGATTTTTTGGAAGGTTTGCGTAGAAGAACAGTTCTAAAGAATGAAAAGGGTTTTTGGGATTCATCCAATCAGGCTGAATTAAATCGATCGTTGTGATCAACTGTACGTTTTCTAATATGATGCCAATTTCTTCAAAGGCTTCTCGAATAATAGCCTCTTTTGGAGATTCGTTTTGTTCGATGCTTCCTGTGACGCAATGCCAGTGATTTGCCCAAAATTTTTGAAGATGAGATCTTTTTGTGAGCAGTATTTTGTCGTCTTTATTTAAAATCAAATGCGGTACAATTAACATGATTGTTTAATTTCCTTTCCATTCAAAACATTCAAATTCACCAATTTTACAAAAACCAAGACGCTCATAGATGCGGTATCCTGAATCGCTGGATGCGGAAAGGGTGGCATATTTATGACCACTTTTTCGAGCAACTTGCAAAAGATAGTGCATCATATCCGTTCCATATCCTTTTCCTTGGTCTTGATCATTCGTTATTAAGCTAAAAATCGCGCAGTTTTCTGCGTTTATAAACATAATGGAAATTGTGACTGGCCGGTTATTTTCGTATCCGACAAAAAGTCTTTCATCTAAGGAAAGATTTGAGGTGCCCAGCATTTGATAAAAAAGACGTGCGGTTTTGTCATAGGGCTCTAATACGTTGATAAAATCTTGGAGCAATAATTCATTGTCAATTGGTTTGATAATAAGCTTTGTTTCTCGCATGATTTGAGGGGAATTCTTAAGATCACAAATCATTGCGTGTTCTGTTGTTTCAAGTATAAAATTATTGGCAAGAAGCATTTTGGTGAATCTTGGATCATGTGCGCTTGGGGGGATCCACCATGCAAATGGCTGCTGATTAAAAGCATCTGTTATTGCTGAAAAATCAGAGTTTTCTAAAGGAGTTCCGTATGCGATATTGAACATACTTGATTTTAAACCGCAATTGACAATGGTGACCCCTTTTATTTGACGTGAATCAAAATTCAATAATTCAGGTAAGAACTTGAAATGTTCTTCGTGATTTTTCTCAATGATATGTAAATGGGTTTTGTTAAATTTCATTTTTTAATAACGCCAAACGATAATTTCCAATCACATTAAAGCCTATAGATTCATAGGCTTTAATAGCGGCTTGGTTATTGGTGAATAATATTGCTTTTTGAATTCCTTCTTGTTTTGCTTGAATGAGAGTGTGACGCACCAAAATTCTTGCAAAACCTTTGTTCCTATGTTCAGTGGGCGTCCATACGGGACCGATTTGAACCATATCGTCTATTTTAGCATTAAATGCGCTTAGTGAGAGGGGTGTATTGTTTTGATATAGAATCCAACAATTTCCATTTATTAAAGTTTGAACTTTATCTTGCGCTCTTGTATCGAGATCTTTGTTATTATCAGCTCCCAGCGCTTCTATTTCATATGCCTTCATCCATTTGATCAGCTGGTCTTTGGGTGTTGCTTTTGAGTGAGCGATGGAAAAGCCTGAAGGAAGATCCGATATATCTAGGGCATCAAGGTTCAATTCATACAGTCTTTCATTTCTGTTAATGCTGTATGATTTATCAGATAAACCAAATTCTTTGATCACAAGACTTGCTTGACTATCAGGCCCAAGAACGCCTGCAATTGGTCGGCGTATGTTTGTTTTGAGTGTGGAGGCAAGATCTTTTAGTATTTGGATGTCAGGCGCAAACATCATAATCTTTCCATTCCAATAGTGAACAATGACTCCTTCGAGTTGAGATGATATATCGTTGAAAGCTCCCCAATATTCCCCATGAAAAATTTTATCTTGATATTGAATTCCTGCTGTTTCCAAATTGCTGCATATAAACATGCATTGAGCTTTATGGGTAGATAGAAATTTTTTAAGCGCATCTGTATCGCTATTGGTGAGTAGTCGTATAGTCATTTGTCCTCCATTATGTGCTATATTAAGTTAATATTGTACCATGTTTTTTTCAAATAAACAACAGATCAGCTGTCATTAAGTATGCCGTCAGTTTGAGTTTCCCATAACGTTGCGTAAAGGTTGTTGTTGGAGAGAAGTTCTTTATGCGGACCATCTGCTATGATTTTTCCTTGATCGAATACTAGGATGCGATCCATGTGAAGAAGGGTGGATAAGCGGTGGGCGATGACAATTGTTGTTTTGTCTTTCATCAATTCCCATAAAGACTCTTGAATCAACTTTTCTGTGATGGAATCAAGTTGGCTTGTTGCTTCATCCAAAATAAGGATTGGGGCATTTTTTAAAATGGCTCTGGCAATTGCGATGCGTTGACGTTGCCCTCCGGAAAGCTTTACGCCTCGATCACCAACTAATGAATCGTAACTTTGAGGAAGATGCGAGATGAATCCATCAGCGTATGCTTTTTTAGCTGCAGTTATAACGTCTTCATCACTTACACAAGTTTTGCCATAGCGAATATTTTCCATAAGGCTTCTGTGGAACAGGCTTGGATCTTGGGGAATCATTGCAATGTTTTCTCGTAAACTATCTTGAGTGATATCTTGTATGTTTTGTCCATCAATTAAAATTTCGCCACTGTTTATTTCAAAAAGCCTCAGAATTAAGTTTACAAATGTTGACTTTCCACCACCAGAATAGCCAACAAGACCTACTTTTTCTCCTGCTTGGATTTTTATGGATATATCTTCAAAAAGTGGCTTAGTGCCTTTGTAGTGAAATTTAACATGATTAAAGGTGATTTCACCTTTTGGGTTTAGCAGGTTTGTGGCGCTTGATTTGTCTTGAATTTCTATAGGGGTTACCAAGCAAGATAAGCTTTGCTTGCATCTTCCTGCCGCTTTGTTGAACTCGTCAACTTCATACATGGTAAACCACATCATGTGGCCTGTTTCCATGGATAGCGCCAAGATAAGAGCAAAATCACCAATCGTGACTAAATTTTGAGCATAAAGACGCAGCAAGAAATAACAGGAAAATGCCATCATGATTGCAATCAGGCCGCCTTGAATAGAGTGCATAATTAAGGCATGTTTTTCTTTTTTTTGATATGCGTTTGCGTATGCCAAAAAAGCCGATTCTCTTCGATTGATTTCTTCTTTTCTTTGTGCAAAAAGAGTCACGTTAAAAGAGTTGGTGATACTGTCTATTATTTGCCCTCCCAAAACAGATTCTGTATCTGCCTGATTTTTGGACAGATGTGTTAATTTTTCAGACATAAATAAGCTGATTCCAAAAAAACAAATGCTCCATAATGCTAAAATGTTTAAGAAAATTGGGTTAACATGATAAGCAAAAACAAAAGCCATCGTGAGCAAAGATACGGCTCTGAGAAGATTAGGAATACTTGATGAGATAATTTTTTCAACGCCGTCGATTAAATGAAAAATTTGTTTTGAAAGGGTGCCTGCCATGTTTTGTGTAAAAAATTGGTGTGAGTGCTGTAGCGTGTAATTTAAAAGAGTGCGGTCTATTTTATTAAGAATGAATGGCAGAATCTTGTATCTGGTATATGTAATGCCCCGCCAGGTGAAGTTATCAAATATGATGAAATTTATTACAATTAAACTTGTTGGGAGTATGAGCATTCCAATATCGCCAGATTTTGTGTCTGGCAATAAGTTGATCACTTGACGCAGAAGTACGCTGTTAAATGGCCCCCAGAAACCAGCGGCAAAGCTCAGAAGGGCGTAAACAGCAACTGTGGGTTTGTGCTTTTGAAGGAAATGCCATATGAATCGAGAGAGGTTAGTGGGAAGCTTTTTGTGGATCATGATTTGGTTCCAAACCATTTTGATACCCAGCGTTTGGGTAGAGCGTTCAAGATGTGGCATAAGAAATAATAAAATAAACTGGGGTATTTTCTTTTCTTTTTTCCTTGCGCAAAATCGGCCATATACAAAGCCATTTTTTCTGGAGACCATGCAAAAGGGAGACTGCCTTTTAAACCCTTTGTTTGAACGGGGCCGCAATAAAGAGAGGAAAATTTTGTTTTTGAATGAGAAAAAGTCAATGATAATCCATCAAAAGCTTTCGAGATCGCCGCTTTTGATGCTGCGTAAGCGCTCCCATTTGGGGGTGCCCATAAAGCATTGATAGAGCTTGTGACGATAAAGTGGGTTTGAGGCATGCCTGCGTTTTTCCATCCTTGAATAAAAGACAGAACACCGAAATAGTTCACACTCATGATTTTCTCATGTTTTTCTAGATTGAAATTATCATTTTCTGCTGCATCTTCTCCAGCAATGCCTGCATTTAAAAAGAATACGAAGGGTTTTATTTTTAAAGATTGTAATAATGAAAAAGTATCCAAAATTTGATTTTTATCGGAAATATCGCAAATAAAAGGGGAGAAAGAATTTCCTAATTCTTCTTTGAGGTCTTGCAATTTGTCCTCACGTCTGGCGATGCCAATAACGTTTAAGCCCCGATTTATGAATTCTCTTGCTAAAGATTCCCCGATTCCGCTGGATACGCCTGTGATGACAACTGTTTTTTTATGCATTTTTAAATTTCCTTTTGTGGCGAAAAATTATCATAATTTAGCATAGCTGATTATTTATTTCTATAGATATTGTGAGTGTGGAGAGCTCAGGTGTTGCAAGAATGTAACTTCTGATTTTAAAGTAGAAGATGGCTATAAAAAAAAGTTGATAATAACTAGCGTTTCTGTGCATAATGAACATGAATTGAAATTTAAATAAGAAGGATAAAAAAAAATGAAAATTTTAAAAGTTGTAATCTTATCATTATTGGTAGCGCCTGCTTATGCGCACAGTCATGATGAGAAATCAAAAATTGCTTCAATTGCGCCAGTTGCCGTAAAGCAAGATAAGAATGAATTTATTAAGACCCCGACCTTGTCTTTTTCTGGTGATGTGGCTTTTGAATTGGGGCTTGTTGATAATAAAATTAAAAAAAATGAAGACATTCAAGGTGTTCGCATGGGTATGGGGCGTTTGTTTTTGAATGCAAAAGCTGAAGGCGAATCCGCTGAAGGGTTGATTTATAGTTTTAATACACGTATTTTTACCAATGCTGAGAATTCCAAGAAAAATACAGTTAAAGATGGATCAGGTGTTGATATTCGTGAGGCGGTGACTGTTTTTGATCGTGTTTGGCTTGAAATGAAAGGCCGCGGCTTTGGTACGGTCCATGTTGGAAACTATGTTGGTGCGTATAATGCCATGGTTGAAGACTCCAGTTCGATTTTTGGTGGAAATGGTGGAGCGATGTCAGGAAACTGGTCTGCGTATTTTACATTACCTCATGGGGTTATTAAAGATTACCGTCAAACAGCCGATACCAGAGCTTCCACAAAGTTAACTTATTACACGCCCCGATTTGAAGGCTTCCAAGTGGGTGCAAGCTACGTTCCGCGTTCTGATTGTTATGGGATGATTTCTCAATATGAACAAAAGCCTCTTAATGGAGGATCAACTGGCCAAAATATTTTTGGTGTTGGTGTGAATTTTGCAAAAGACTTTTCTGGTACAGCTGTCAAGCTTGCAGCTGCTGGGCTCAAAGGAACAGCTGTTGATAAAGATGGGAAAACTGATACATTGGAAGATGTGCTTTCATGGGAAGTTTCTGCTCGTGTGACAAGTGGTCCTTTTGACATTGCTGCTGGATATCTTGATAATAAAAAATCAATGATTGAAAAGACACCAACTAAGTTTAAAGATGCGGGTGGTATTTATGATATTGCAGCAAGCTACACACTAGGGGCAGCAAAAATTGCTTTGGGTGGTTTATGGACATCCCGCACGCTTATCAATGATAAGTCAGCAACTCTTAGCGCATATTCTGTGACAGTTGATTATACAATTCAAAAAGGTTTGTATGCTTATGTTGACGTTACAAAACTTGAAGGTAAAACAGACGATGATGAAGCTAAAAAAGCAAACTCAGGAAAAGAAATTGGAAACAGCAACAGTGGTTATGTTGGATTCATCGGTCTTGGTGTTTCTTTCTAGCCTTCTCTTTCAAACAACTTTTAAAAGCCGCTTTTTGCGGCTTTTTTTATTAAAAGGATAATTTTATGCGCAAATTGGTTTTGGTGGATGCGTCTGGGTATATTTACCGAGCATTTTATGCATTGCCGCCACTTAAAAATCCAAAAGGTGTTCCTGTTGGCGGGCTTTATGGTTTTTGTTCTATGATGATCAAAATCTTAGAAGATTATAAAGATGATTACATCTTAGTTGTGTTTGACTCTAGCCGAAATAGTTTTCGAAAAGAATTGTATCCAGAATACAAAGCAAACAGATCTGAGACGCCCCCCGATCTTATCCCGCAATTTGATCTTGTACGGCAAGCTTGTGATGTTCTAGGGGTAGCAAGAACAGAGCATGAAGGATATGAGGCAGATGATTTAATTGCAAGCTATGCATCTCAAATTGGTGGACTTGTGAGCGAGGTTGTGATTTTATCATCAGATAAAGATCTTATGCAGCTTATAACGCCAAAAGTTTACATGATGGACCCCATTAAACAGAAAAAGATTGATGAACAATCTGTTGTTGAAAAATTTGGTGTGATGCCAGAAAAAGTTATTGATGTGCAGGCTTTGATTGGAGATTCAAGCGACAATATTCCAGGCGCCCCTGGAATTGGCCCAAAAACAGCGGCAGAACTTATTTTACGATTTGGAACATTGGATAACTTGCTATCAAGCATTGATCAAATTAAACAACCTTCACGAAAAAAATCACTTACTGAAAATGCCGACCTTATTTATCTTTCAAAAAAATTGGTATCGTTAAAATGCGATCTTATTTTGGAAAAGGAATTGGAAGATTTGCATGTTTTGCAAAATGGTCAAAAAACAGATATGGGTTTATTTTTCGCGCAGCATGGTTTTAAAACATTGCTTTCACGTTTTTCTTTTGAGATAAAAGAGCCTGAGAAAACAGATTATAAACTTATTCAAAATGAGGCAGATTTGGAAGCGTTTATCAAGGCATGCCAGGTGTGTGATTTTATAGCCGTTGATACAGAAACAACAGGTTTGGATGTGATGACTGCTCGTTTGGTTGGAATTTCAATGTCGCATAGTCCAAATTCAGGTGTGTATATTCCTATTTCTCACCAAGGGTTGGGAGTGAAACAATTAAGCTTAGAGTCTGTTCGCGAAAAGTTATGCCCTCTTTTTGAAAATGAGAAAATTGCAAAAATTGGCCATAATATAAAATATGATTTATCTATATTTATAAGACACGGGTTTTTCTTGAAAAATATACAAGATACAATGGTAATGTCGTATGTTTTAGATTCGGCGCAACATGGTCATGGAATGGATGAATTGGCAAGGCTGCATTTTAATTATCAGCCAATTACTTATAAAGATGTTACATTGTCTGGAAAAAAACAAGTAACATTTGATTATGTTGATTTGGAAAGCGCTTGTCGTTATGCCGCCGAAGATGCGGATATCACTTTACGTCTTTATCATTTATTTAAAGATCAGATTAAAAATAGCAGCATATATAAAAATATTGATCTGCCTTTGGTTCAGATTTTATTTGAGATGGAGCAAGCAGGTGTCATGGTTGATGGGGAATATTTATCACAATTAAGTGATGAATTTTCAAAGGCAATGATGGGGCTGGAGTCTAAAATTCATCAAGAATCAGGCATTGTGTTTAATATTGCATCTCCAAAGCAATTGGGGGATGTTTTGTATGGAAAATTACAATTAGAGCCGACAAAAAAACTCAAAACAGGTCAATATTCAACGAACTCAGATGTTTTAGAAGATTTGGTAGGTCAGGGGGTTGAGTTGGCTCAAATGGTTCTAGATTGGCGTCAATTGGCTAAGCTGAAAGGAACTTATACGGATGGTCTTATTGCCAGCATTAATCCAGAAACAAAACGTGTTCATACATCGTTTTCTCAAACAATCGCATCAACGGGGCGCTTAGCATCATCTGAACCTAATTTGCAAAACATTCCAGTCAGAACACTTGAGGGGAGAAAAATAAGAAAAGCATTTATCGCACCCTCTGGATCCAAGCTTATTTCTTTTGATTACTCTCAAATAGAGCTTAGAATTTTGGCACATATTGCTGGGGTTGAGGCGTTGAAGAAGTCATTTCTTGAGAATAAAGATATTCACACTCAAACTGCCTCGCGTATGTTTAATATAATACCAGAAAATGTCACCCCCGATTTACGTCGTCAGGCAAAAGCAATTAACTTTGGAATTATTTATGGCATGAGCCCATTTGGCTTATCGCAAAGTTTAAAAATCCCGCAATCTCAGGCAAAAGAGTATATAGAGCTTTATTTTTTAGAATTTCCTGAAATTCTTGTGTATATGGAGCAAACGAAAGATTTCGCATCTCAAAATGGGCATGTTTTGACTCTTGATAATCGAAAATGCGTCATTCCAGGAATTCAAGATAAAAATGGTAATATTCGTGCTTTTGCTCAAAGGCAGGCAATCAATGCCCCTATCCAAGGGACAAATGCTGATATGATAAAAAAAGCAATGATTGCCATACAGGAGCTTTTAAAAGGCCAGGCCCTAAAAACAAAAATGGTTCTTCAGGTTCATGACGAATTGCTATTTGAAGTCCCAGAAAATGAGATTGATATTGCGGTTCCGCAAATTCAAAAACTTATGGAAGACACGAATCTTTGCATTCCAACTCCTGTCAATTATAAGGTTGGAGATAATTGGGCGCAAATTCATGATTGATCTTCTGGTTAATAAGAGTTAAAAAGGATAGATAACTTTTAAAAGGAGGAACTGTTGAATATTATATTAATACCTTTATTGGGAGTTTTGTGGTCACTGGTTTCGCTCTATTCATGGGCGGTAATTATTTACACCCTGTTATTATGGCTTGTAGCTCTTAATATTGTGAACTCTTTTAACCGACTTGTTTTTAGCGCGATTAATTTTCTAGCAAATCTTGTTGACCCTGTTTTAATGCGTCTTCGTATGGTTATACCACCTATTTCAGGAATTGATTTGTCACCTTTGGTTTTAATTTTGATTTTGACTTTTATTAAAGGCGTAATCGCAATGACTGTGGAGGCTCTTTATTAATATTTTAGATGGAAAAGCCCTGGCTGAAAAAGTTTTAGACGATGTGGCGTTTCAGCTGCAGGGAAAAAAATTAACATTAGCTGTTGTCCTGGTGGGCGATAATCCATCCAGTTTAATTTATGTTGCAAACAAAGTAAAAACAGCAACAAAACTTGGCATAGAAGCACAAATTCATAGATTTGATCAAGATATTCAAGTGGATGACTTGATTAGCTGTATTGAGAGGTTAAATTCAGACCATCAAGTGAACGGTATCCTTGTTCAGCTGCCCTTACCCTCCCATATCCCGCCAAGAGATCTTTTGGACATGATTGATCCACTTAAAGATGTCGACGGGTTGCATCCTTTGAATATGGGGATTTTTTATGAAGGAGATGAATCTTGCGCTCTTTTGCCGTGCACTCCTCAAGGATGTATTCATTTGATTGAATCTTCAGGAATTCAAATCGAAGGAAAGAAGGCATTGGTTATGGGAAAATCTCTTATTGTTGGGAAACCATTAAGCTTAATGCTATCGAGCAGAGGGGCAACAGTGACGATGGCCCATTCAAAAACCCTTGATTTAAAATCAGAGGTTCGGAACGCTCAGATTGTTGTTTGTGCTGTTGGGAAGCCAGGTCTTGTTGAGGGTGATTGGATTCAAAAAGGAGCAGTTGTAATCGATGTGGGTATGACTAGGCTTGATTCAGGTGGGGTTGCCGGAGATGTTGATTTTGAAAAAGCAAAAGATAGGGCTTTTGCGATAACGCCCGTGCCCGGAGGAGTTGGACCGATGACGATTGCTTACTTAATGAAAAATATTTTAAAAGCAAATAAAATGCAAAACGGAAGGTGAGAATTAATGTATACTTCAAAAAAAACAGCAGCATACGTGGCGTGGGGATGCGCTGCGTTGTTTTTCTTTTATCAATATATTTTACGCGTATTGCCAGGGGTCATGGAGCCTGTTCTAAAAGCAGAATTTAGTACAACAGCAGAACAATTTGGAACTTTGGGAGCCTATTATCTTTATCCTTATGCGCTTTTTCAAATCCCCGTTGGAATAATTATTGACCGGGTTGGCGTTAAAAACACAATCCTTGGTTCCATTATTTTATGTTTGGTGGGGGCGTCCATTCTCGGGGTAACGCAAAGTTTTGAACTGGCGCAGCTTAGCCGCGTTTTGATGGGGCTTGGCTCTGCGTGTTCTTTTATGGGGTGTCTAAAAGTCGTTTCTGATAATTTCGAACCAGGTAATCGTGGAATTTTGATGGGAGCAACTTTAACTGTGGGGACATTGGGAGCTTTGACGACAGGAGAGCCGCTAACCCTATTGATGCAATCTGTTGGGTGGAGAGGATCTTTGTTTGTGCTGGTGGGATTTGGGGTTCTTATTTTCTTGTTTACTTTGTTTCTAATGCGTTCTCCAGATCAATCATTTAAAACACGCCAAGCAGTTAAGGCTGAGGAGCTTTGGGAGGACGTTCTGTGCGTATTTAAGAACAAATCTGTTATGCTTTATGCATTTTTAGCAATTGCTTTGTACACACCACTTTCTGTGATGGCGGATTTATGGGGCGTTCCTTTCTTGATTCAAAAATATGGATTTGATCGCGCTCAAGCTGCAAATGCATGTATGAGTATGTATGCGGGTTTATGTAGTGGGAGTCTTGTTATGTCGTGGGCGGCTGAAAAATATGATCGTTTGAACCATACAATTTTGATAAGTAGTTTTATTATTTTAGGGTTGTTCATGATTGTGATTTTTGGTCCTATTTTGAATTACTTTTCTTTGATTTTAGTTTTGTTTTCCCTTGGTTGCTTTTGTGGTGCGGAGATGCTTTGTTTTACAGGGGTGGCCTTACATGCAAATCCTAAGAAAAATGGGATGACGTTAGGAATGGCCAATACAATGAATATGCTAGGAGGAGCTTTCTTGCAGCATGGAATTGGGATTATTTTAGATAATCTATGGACAGGAAAGATAGATGCTTTAGGCAACAGGGCATATGAGACGCAAGCTTATCAAGCAGCCCTTTCCGTTCTTTTGGTAGTGATTGGAGTTTGTTGTTGTGTTGCATTTTTATTGCCACGTCAAAAGAAAAGTGATTATGCTATAAAATAGTTCTTGTCTTTTGATTTGAATATGGATATAAATCTTACATCTTCGCTAATTAAAAAAAGCGAATGTGTTAAAAGTTAATTATTATTGGAGTTATAATATTATGAAAATCATTTCTATTTTGTCTTTGGCCCTTTTTGCTTCTTTGAATGTTAATGCTGATGCAGTATCAGATGCAAAAGCAAAGTGTGATACTACTATTGCTGCAATTACAGATGCAAAAGTAAAAACTGAAACTCAAGCTACTGTTGATGCTGCTATTACTGCTGCTAAGGATGATGCTGCTAAGGTTGCAGCTTATACAGCTTGTGGTAAGAAAGAAGAAGCGAAAAAAGAAGAAGCAAAGAAGTAATTCTTTAAATCTTTTTAGATTTTTCAAGAGAGGCGCTTTACAGCGTCTCTTTTTTTATATTGAAAGTTTAGCAAGCTCAACTGCCGCCCTTATTTCAATTTCTCTTAAGATTTCAATTAGTCTTTCATCTTTGGTTGATGTGTGGAGATTTTTAGCCAGCATCTCAATTTGTTCCAGATCTTTTTGCGAAGGCTTTCCCCACAAGATATGGTTTTTTAAATTTTCCAAATCATTTAGTAATTCGTCAGCTTTTTGAAATGCTTCATGGTCGGATATATTTTCCTGTAACGTAAATAGAGCGTTTAAATTAGGAAGATCCATATAGCTTGATGGGGCTGAGTCAAATATAGGGCCTTCTAGGAAGGTTCCAGATCTGGCACTATTTATTGTTTTTGATTTAAGTGGTGTTGAGCGTGTAAGGGGTGAGGACGTTTCAATTTTCATTTTGGTTTCGTTTCTTTTCTTGTTTACCATTTCTTATTCTGATCTTCTAATTAGTATGATCGCCTAAGAAAGTTTAGAAAAAGTAAACGAAACCAAAAGATTTTTAATTATTTATCTTCGTTTTCAAAAGATGGATCTAAATCCTCATCCTCTTCATCTTCTTCGCCAAGAGCGCCCATTTCTCTTTCAAGTTCAGCCATTTGCATGGACCACATTGCTTCGTTGTCAGTATCCTCTTCAACATCTTCATCGTTTTCTTCCGCAGGAACGTAATACTGGAAGTTGTGAATCACTTTTTCTTCTAGTTCTTCTAAGGAAATAGATTTTGCAGCGATTTCGCGTAAAGCAACAACCGGATTCTTGTCGTTTCCTTTTGCAACAGTTGGTTTTGCGCCGCTTGAAAGCTCTCTTGCGCGTTGACCTGCCATAATGACAAGCTTGAAACGGTTTGGAACATTTGTGACGCAGTCTTGTACGGTGACTCTGGCCATTGTGATTAATCTCCTTATAAGATATAATTAAGCTAATAAAACATGAATATAAAGAAGAGTATATTGATAATGAATGAAAAAATCAACAATTCGATTCAAATATGGTTAAGGGGCGGATTTTTATTGGTAGCGTTAATGCTATTTTTAGGGGGGGCTACAAGATTGACAGGGTCTGGACTGTCAATGGTGACATGGGATTTATTCTTAGGAATCATACCTCCGCTAACTCAGGAATCCTGGGAGGCTTTCTTTAAGATGTATCAGCAGAGTCCAGAGTATTTAAAGATAAATTTTACAATGGATTTGGATGGTTTTAAAAAAATTTTTTGGCTGGAGTATTTTCACAGAGTTTTGGGGAGGGTTCTCGGGCTTTATTTTTTGATTCCATTGTTTTTAAAGCAGAAAAAAATGATGATAGGGTTTGTTTTGGTTTGCGCACAAGGGCTGTTGGGGTGGTTAATGGTTGCAAGCGGACTTAAAAGTATACCGCATGTGAATCCATTTTTTTTAAGTGCACATTTGATGATGGCCGCAGTTTTGATATTGTGGATGGTTTGGGAATATGGGGGCCGTAAACCTTTACCTTATTTTTATATAAGTATTATTTTAGTGGAAATTTTTTTAGGGGGGCTTGTTGCTGGCTTTAAGGCGGGACTTATATATAACACATTTCCATTAATGGATGGAATGTGGGCACCGGAAGACATTTTTGAGGGGGGTAATATAATAATGACCCCCGAAGGTGTTCAGTGGCTCCATCGTGTTTGGGCGATTATTGTTTTTATTTTGCTTGTGCGGTTGAGTTTAATTTATCATCATTTTTCTATTTTTTTATGTTTAATTATGCAGTTTTTTTTAGGAATTTTAACAATTATTTGGAAAGTCCCCTTGATTATTGCATTATTGCATCAACTAAACGCCTTCTTACTCCTAGGTTTTGTGGGGTTTTGCAATTATTTAAAAAAAGATTGATGAAAAGCTTGACTTATATTTTGAGTTTAGGTATAAGAGATGAGTGTTCAGCGCTTGAGGTGCTGAAGACATCAGATCTTTAAGAGAGTATATAGAAGAATAGAGAATAAGGGATACAAGAGCAGCAGTCGATAAGTAAATGGATTGGTTGTGAAGCTTAGTTGAAATTATTTAATATAAAGGTAAACGCAAGTTTTTGTGCCTTAGGGTGCAAGAACAAGCTTCCAGTCAATTTGAGAATTAATTGAGTAAAATAGGATTAAAACATGAGAGTTTGATCCTGGCTCAGAACGAACGCTGGCGGCATGCTTAACACATGCAAGTCGAACGGACTT
>JACCDN011042727.1_pt1 | contig 39918 bp, 44 predicted proteins | sample 7441691 | NCBI WGS metagenome assembly JACCDN01 (sample SAMN15323439, study PRJNA562643) | freshwater metagenome | isolation source: river surface water | place: USA:Blue River Watershed | collected 2017-08-16 | reverse complement strand
TTATCGCGTCCTGGAAAAACTCATTAAACTGGGCTTCATTGAAAAGCACGTTATGGAGTCCCGATCTGGCGGGCTTTCAGTGTGGGGGATCACCATGGATGGCCTCGCGGTGGTCATTAAATCCACCGATGCCGTATTTCCGCCTCACTTCGTTCCTTCATCACTCACCGGCTGGGCTCTGGAGCACCATCTGGATACCCAGCAGGCACGTATCCTGCTGGAAAAAAAAGGGGCGACAGACTGGATCAACGGCGACCACAAAAATTTTTTATGCCAGTTCAGGGTTAAACACCGCCCCGACGGCGTGATCACCCTGTCCTGCGGAAAACGTATTGCCGTTGAAATGGAACGCAACCTGAAAACTCCGCGTCGCTATCAGGCCATCATGGCCAGTCACCTGATGGGCTGGAGTGATAGTCTGTGGTCATCCGTCTATTATGTTGTCCCCAACCGGCAAAAGAAAATTGCCCTGATGAAGATTTTTGAAACCACCAATCAGGTGATAGTGAACAACAGCCCGGTGACTCTGGAAAAGCATCACCGTGCCGCCTTTCAGTTCTTCACCTTAGACGAATTAAAGACGCTGTAACAGCACGTTCATGTTAACAAAACCCAACTCATTTAAGGTCAATATGCGTCAGCTTGTGTTTATCCCCTTCTTTTGTACGTTACTGTTTCCCCTGCTTTCGTCATCTGCTCTGTCGATTGAAGTCATGACCGGGTTTTCACCCGGTGGTTCAGCGCAATCCCTGGTAATCGATGCCATTAACGACGCGAAGTATAGCATTGATTTGGCAGCATACAGTTTCACCAGTAAACCAGTGAGTCTGGCATTACTGGCCGCTCAAAAACGCGGCGTCGTGGTGCGCGTTCTGGCAGACGAAAAGGCTAACAACACTCAGTACACTGCTGTGACCTTTCTCGCTAATCAGGGTGTATCTGTTCGTCTCAATCGGAAGTATAAAATCATGCATAACAAATTTGCCGTGATAGATAATCAATCGGTACAAACCGGCTCGTTTAACTATTCAGCGGCAGCAGACAGAAGCAATGCTGAGAATGTGGTTTTCCTGCGTGACAGTCCGGAAGCAGCGGACGCGTACACGAAAGAATTTAACCGTCTGTGGGCAGAGGGGTATCCCCTGAACAGCCGCTATCCGGCAGGTAAAAAAGAAAGGAAAGTGAAATGAGAGTGTTTATCGCGGAAAAACCGGCGCTGGCCAGGGTGATTGCCACGGCACTGGGCTCAGGAGTTAACCGGGAAGGTTATATCCAGTGCGGCGCGGATGCCGTGACCTGGTGCATCGGCCATATCCTTGAGCTGGCTGCGCCAGAGGTGCATAACCCGTCGTACGCAAAATGGAAAGCGGCCGATCTGCCGTTAAAACTGCGCCCGCCTAAGTATCAGCCCAAAGCCAGTACTGCGGCGCAGTTTCGGGTGGTACAGCAGCTCATCAGCCAGGCCACGGAAATTGTTCATGCGGGCGATCCGGACGATGAGGGCCAGCTTCTGGTGGATGAAGTGCTGACTTACTGTCAGAGCCGCCTGCCTGTCAGGCGCCTGCTGATAAACGATCTGACCCCGCAGGCCGCCAGGCGGGCACTGCAGAATCTGAAAGACAATCGCGAGTTCCATGGTCTGTCACAAAAGGCCCTGGCACGCAGTATTGGTGACCAGCTGTACGGTTTCAACATGACGCGGGCTTATACGCTGGCCGCAAAACAGCAGGGCATTGAGGGTGTATTGTCCGTCGGGCGTGTGCAGACACCCATTCTGGGCCTCATTGTCAGGCGTTTTAATCAGTTTCAGAATCACAGTGCCACCTTCTTCTACACCCTGAACGCCCGTATTGACATCAACGGGCAGCATGTTACTCCCCGCTGGCAGGTACCGGAAGGCGTACCCACAGATGACAAAGGGCGTCTGACCGATGAAAATGTCGCGAACAGCGTGGCCGCTGCCTGCACGGGACAGCCTGCTGCCGTCAGCGACTGCCTGACTGAGGAAAGAAGCGCGCCCGCTCCCCTGCCGTTCTCGCTGCTGGACCTGCAGGCCCACATGAGCAGAGCGCACGGGATGCCGGCACAACAGACGCTGGAAGTGACCCAGTCACTGCGCGAAAATCACCGTGCCATCACCTACAACCGTTCGGACTGTAATTATCTGACCCTTGAACAGTTCGGGGATGCAGCCGCGACACTGGCGGCCATCGCACGCACCCTGCCGGTATTATCAGAAAGTCTTTCCGCCACCGATCCGCTGCGCAAAGGCCGTGCCTTTAACGATAAAAAAGTGTCGGCCCATACGGCTATCATTCCCACCACCCAGGCACCCAACCCGGCCAGCATGACGGTGCAGGAGCGCCAGGTGTATCAGGCCATTGCCACGCAGTATCTGGCGCAGTTTCTGCCGGACAGGCGCTGGCTTGCGGCCAGTGCGACCTTCGCCGTTAACGGGCATCGGTTTGTCGCCAGAGCCACACAGACCACACAGGACGGCTGGGCAGCGCTGCTGTCAGCAGCACAGGACTCTGATGAGCAGGATAATGAGACAGAAACGACCCCCTTTTCCGTGCTGTCAGCCCTGCATAAGGGTGACACCGGATTATGTGAGTCAGTGACGATCAATAAGGAAAAAACCCGGCCACTGCCGCTGTACACCGAAGCCACCCTGTTAAAGGATCTGCAGCGTGTCGCCCGCTATGTTCAGGACCCGAAAATCGGTCAGCTGCTGAAAGACCGCGACGCCGGGAAAACCGGTGAAAACGGTGGTATTGGCACCCCGGCGACCCGTGCCAGCATGCTGGAAACACTGAAAAAACGCGGCTTCTATACTACAGAGAAGAAAAAACTCATCCCCACGCCGTCAGGACTGGCGTTTATTGCGGCACTACCGGACATCGCGACCACCCCGGACATGACCGCCCTCTGGCATGAGCAGCAGCAGATGATTGAACAGGGCAGCTTAACCGTTGAGGCTTTTCTTGACGCCCTGGAGGATTTTATTGCCATTCAGGTAAAACAGGTGGACCTGCGCGGGATGGCAGGCAGCACTCCAGAATACAGGGACAGCCAGCGACCACGACTGGCCGCCCCCTGCCCTAAATGCAACAGCACCGTGGCAGTTTCCCCCAGAGTTTACGCCTGTACCGGCTGCGATCTTAAGGTATGGAGTGAAGTTGCCGGTAAAAAACTGACCTCAGCGCAGGCAGAAACCCTGTTCAGCAAGGGGAAAAGTGGCCTGATGAAAGGCTTCAAAAGCAAAGCCGGAAAATCATTTGATGCCCGACTGGTGCTGGATAAAACGACAGGCAGGGTGAGTTTTGAATTTGACAATAAAGGAGCACGATGAATGAATGACACAAAAAAATTAACACTGTTTAAGCTACTGGTGTTTATTTCCCTGCCGCTGTTTATTGTGCCTGGCATGTTATGTGTTTTGTGTGCCTGGTATATGGCTGGTATCAGCTTTGTCGAATTGCGCGAAAACTTGAGCTGGGAGCCATTTCTGGCTGGAATTACAGGGATGTCTGTATCTGGCTGGGCAGCACTCTGGTTCGGGAAAGGATGCATGCAGGTCTGGTCTGTTCTGCGCAGGCCTCATGTCAGTTAGTGCATCGCCTGATTTGTTATGTTCTCTGGTCGGTGAGTACAGCCTGATGCACTTTCCCTCCATGTTGTTACAAGAAGTACAAAAAAATAGTCTTACCGCAGGATATTTTTTGTTTTTCAGACGGACCACAGTCAAAACGCCACAGAAAGGTCATCAGCGCATTTTAATGCGTGGCAATACAGAACCATGTATCGCAGTATTTAAATTAAATAATGGATCGCACAGAAGGCCATTTTTTGAAAGAAACAAAAATGAACTTCATCTCTCTGATGACAGGCCTGTTTTTTCCATTGCTGGCGCTGACGGCAAATACGGAAAATCCATCATTTTCAACCGCCACAATATTGCTGGAGAAATCAGTGTACATCGATCATCGCCGTACGCTGTACTGTGATGCAACATTCATGGCAGACAAAACGGTTATTCTGCCAGCCGGTTTTACCACAGAGAAACATGCCAACCGTCTCGAATAGGAGCATGTGGTCACGGCAGAAAATTTTGGCCGTACCTTTCAAGCCTGGAAGGAATGCTCTTCAGAATGTGTCTGACAGCACATCGAAACAGATATCCACAGAATACGTGTATATCCCTGTGAAAAAAAATTGATAAATGATTGCCGGAAACCTCTGGTACCATTCCTGCAACAATGACCTGTGCTGGCCTTCATTTTCTGTATCGTGATGACAGCCGAAAACAGCTCTGGAGGAACAGAGAATGGCTGACATATCAAAACCCCACGACACGCTATTTAAGGGTACGCTGCAGCATAAAAAATCATGCAGGACTGGCTGCAGGCTCACCTTCCACCTGAGATTGTTGCGCTGGCAGATATGTCTACCCTGGCCCCAGTACCGACGGAGTTTATTCCAAAATGGCCGCAGACCCTGCACAGCGACGTAGTCTACAGTTGCCTGATTAACGGACATCCGGGATATTTTCACATCGTCGCCGAACACCAGAGTACCCCTGACCCGCTGATGGCTTTTCGCATTCTGCAGTACAGCGTGGAGCTGATGAGTAATCACCTGAAAGCAGGCCATGAAAAACTGCCGATTATCCTGCCGCTCGTACTCTATCATGGTGAAAAATCGCCTTATCCTCATTCTGTGGAAATCCATGACTGTTATGACAGCCCGGAGCTGGCCAGACAGTGGGCGCTACGCCCTTTCCGGTTGATTGACCTGACCGTACTGTCCGATGAAGACATCAGCCGTCACGGTCTGTCTTCCGCCATGGAAATCCTGCTGCGGCACAGCCGTGACAGGGAACTGTCCTCACTGGTCTGGCTGAAACAGTTGTTAACAGAAGGGAAAATGGCTATTATCTATACAGAAATTGGCTCGACATATTTCCGGGACATTCTGAGGTACTTTATTGAAATCTGTGGGCGTGCAGACAGCCATGAAGAACTGGATAAGGCACTGGAAATGTGGGTAAACGCAGTACCGCAGGCAAAGGAGGATATCATGACATTTGCACAACAGCTGGAACAGAGAGGTCGGGAAAAAGGGCGTCAGGAAGGGCACCAGGAAGGACGTCAGGAAGGTATTGAACAGGGTCGTCAGGAAACTAAAATTAAGCTGGCCCAGGAATTTCTCGCTCAGGGTGTTGAACGCAGTATTGTTAAACTTTCTACAGGTCTTTCTGACGAGGAACTGGATAACCTGTCGCACTGAAATGCTACTAAATAACAAAAACTGTTGAGTGAAATCAACAGAATTTTTTTTATCATATTTTAATGTTGCTATCTTGTAGCAATTATACTGCATTATATCATTTATTTACTGGAAGATGTTTCTTGCTAATCTGCTCGGCATAATAAGCAACTGCAATAGCACATTGTCTTAAATTTTCCATCCTATAGTTCTTATCTGAGTTACATCTCTCGATGAACTCAGGCAATTCAGCCGGATTTTCTGCAGCCCATTTTTCCACCCTCATTACTTCTGGGTCATCAATTTGAATCGCACTATAGCTGTCGATGGATACGGCACACAAAAACAAGACAATGTATTTATTCATAAAAAATCCAAGCTTATTATTCTCATACGAATATATTTTAAAATTAACAACAATATAACAAATATATTAATCATGGTAAAAAATTACCTTACCCCCATTCTGGGGATAATCTGGGACTGTTATGACAGCCAGAAGCTGGCCAGACAGCTGCTTGCCAGTGGTTTTTATCAAACTATAAAACCGCAGAAGCGACAGGTTACAGCTGCTCACAGGTCTATCCTATACAGGCTCTTCATAAAAAAGTTAAGTCTGATTAAAAAACAGGCTTAACGTACAATATGTTCCGTTTCCCAAACGGAGCTCTAATTACCACTTTTCCTGACCGAAACGGAGCGGTTTCGGGCATACATCTTTACACTTGTACGAAAGTAAGTGAAATTTATTCCGGACATGCATTATAATACGTACACCTGTTTCGTACATAAGATATTATCATGTCACGTGTTTTTGCCTACTGCCGCGTTTCCACACTAGAGCAGACCACCGAAAACCAGCGCAGGGAAATTGAATCAGCAGGTTTTGCCGTCATACCCCAGCGGATGATTGAAGAGCACATCAGCGGATCGGTTGCCGCTTCCGAACGGCCCGGGTTTACCCGACTGCTTGACCGCATGGAAAATGGCGACGTGCTGATTGTCACCAAACTTGACCGTCTCGGTCGCAATGCCATGGACGTAAGAAAAACGGTGGAGCAGCTGGCCGCATCCGATATTCGGGTTCACTGTCTGGCACTGGGTGGGGTCGATCTGACCAGCCCTGCAGGAAAAATGACTATGCAGGTCATTTCGGCAGTGGCAGAGTTTGAACGAGATCTGTTGCTCGAACGCACCCATTCAGGCATTAGCAGAGCAAAAGCTTCGGGCAAACGATTTGGACGTCCGCCAGTTTTGAATGAGGAACAGCGACGGATCGTACTCGAACGCTTCAGAAATGGTGTCAGCATAAGTGCTATTGCGCGTGAGTTCAGTACAACACGACAGACCATTCTCAGAGTGAAAGCAGCAAATCAGAAACCTGCTGTTTAAAACATGTACTTGATGTGGAATTCTGTTTTCCAGGTGGAACTCTTAAGTGTCCCCGTAAATGTCCCATCCTTGAAAATTTATACACAACAATCCTGCTGAGCAATTAACTCAATATACTCTTCCATAGACACAATAGTTTCTGTCGCATTCTTTTTGTTTTCTTTGATGAAAGTATTAAAACACGCTTTAGTTGCAGGATGTTCGAGTCCATGTTTTTTATACCATTTTTTTAAAAAATTATTCTGATTTTTTATATAATTTTCGAATTCACTAAATAAGCCGTTCTTCTGTTCCTCTGTTAAACTTTCAAGGTAGCTGCTTATTTTTTTATTAACATAATGCATGTACTGTTCTGTTTGCCCTTTAAGTTTTTCTTTCTTTTCGTCTTCTCTTTTTTCTTTTTTTTCTAAATAGTTATGTTGCTCATTAATGATGATTTTTCTTGATTTACTTAATTTATAATCTTTTCTTAGAGCATCAATTAGATATCCAGATAATTCTCTAATTTTTCCTGATAAAAAATCTTCTGATCGGGTAATAGCCTCCACTTTCTCTCGAATATATTTACTGTCATATTTTTTACAAGTTTCATCAATTAGTTGAATGGAGAAACCAAATGTGTTAGTTAAAATCTGTTTTAATTCTTCATCAGCCGAAAAGGTATTTAACTGAATTTTTGGCTCATCAACATTTTTTTCTAACTTAAATCGAATCCTGGTAACTTTCTGGTTAGCACGTTCTATCTCAGGCACTAGTCTGATTGAAGATACTGCATTCACCTCATTTACCCCAACATCAATCACTCTTTTTTTAAAATCTTTAAATACTTGATATTTTCCATCAAACACGCCCATCAATTTTCTAAAAATATCTAATGGAAACCATGGCGTTTGGGTAATTCCTTTATATCTAATACAGTTTTCGTAAAGTGCTAACCCGTAACCAGATTTAAACTTTGAAATTAGTTCCATATTAATGGAACCATAAATTTCTGGTTGATACATAAGATCTTTCATTACCTGGCTGTACTCATAAATACAAAGTCCATTTGAAAGTTCAGCAGATGCTAATATTGCACTAGCTTTCCATTTTTTTTCCTGTCCTGTTGAACAACAAATAATGTTCCATTCAATAGCTATAGTTATCAGCCCTATCAATGCTTCTTTGAGTTTTGCGGTATCTTTACTGTTGTAACCGATTAGCTGGCACAGGTCTTTTCCTCTGATTTCGAATTGTTGCTTATAAGGAAGATCTGGGTATGCATTAAATAGTAAGGCATTGAATAACTTTCTCTGAACTAGTGACAGATTATTAGAACAGTGTATCGTGTTAATATGTTTTTTAAGTTCAAATTGCTTATTACTTATTGCCACACTTCCCATACGTTTCTCCATACTAGAAACAACCAATCCGAGTACTCGGATTGAAAGTTAATCCGAGTACTCGGATTTTGCGATACTCTGCTCTAAATAACTTGAAACGTGCTTACACATATCCTCCACATCAACAAAAGCGCTGATTTCTTTATTAAGGACAATGGAAGGAAGCCCTCGATAATCTGATTTAAAGGTAAATAATTTTTTCCCATTTACAGAAGTAAATGTTTTAGCATTATTAGTTGCCTTAATGGCATCTTTTTGAAGTAATGTTTTTTCATTAAAGATCTTCTCTAATTTTGCTTGTGAAGTTATTGAATTACCTATCTGATGAGCAATGGAAAGCATTTTATTGTAATTATCTTTAGAGTTATTAAGTAACTGAACAATCTTTACAGCAAGTTGTTTAGATAGAGCATGTATATCAGGAATAGCACGCGCAATATCTTCAGGAATTTTCGAATAAGACATTAATTCGTTAAATGTAGAGGAGGGAATGCATAATTTTTCTGAAAGCTCTTTTTCTGTTTTAAATATGTTGTCTGATAGCAACCTCTTATAGAGCATCGCGTTAGAATAATTACTGACATCATTTCGTAATTTGTTCTCTGCATCTTGTGAAGCAATCGCTTCTTGTACATTAGGGATATCTTTTCTGATAACAAAAAAAGGAATCCCTAATTTCATGCAGGCAATATGTCTTCTTCGGCCAAAAATCACTTCATATTTTATTTTTCCATGGGGACTAGGATGATTTCTTATTAAAGCAGGCTGTAATTGTTTATTTGTTTTGATGGAATCAATTAAAGCATCAATATCACCCAACTCATTTTCCTGGCGGTTAGCGTATTTCCATGGCTCACATTCTTCCGGATTAACGTAAATTAATTCATGTTCAGTGAATTCAATTCCAGATTGTGTTTTAAAATAAGATGGTGTTTTAGGAGTGGAATTTTTTAAAGCAACTTCTTTCTCATCTACTTCCATTTTTTCAATTTGACCACTCTTCATTAACATACCTAATGGGCCAGAATTGTGGACATTACGTTTACTATTATCCATATTACTCTCCACTTACAGAGGATGTTTTAACCTGGTTCTCCCAGATTTCTTTAAAATTATTGATAATTTCAAGGTTCACATCATCTAAGTGCTGCAAAGCTCTGCGATGAGCTTCCCGACTCCCGCGTGGTTTTGAAACATCATAGATAGTTCCAATTTCATTAGCTGCTTTTGCCACCTCTACTGTTTCACACATATGATTTGTCAGAATGTATCTACCAAATTGCTCCCGCATCATATTTTCCATCTGTAGCGCTTCATTGCTTCCAGTATGCTTGGAAATTAGTATTCGTAAATATTCCAATTTTTTTGATGGTAATTCTTTAAACATATTACGTAAGGTCGCCGTGTACATAATGAAACTTGAATAATCGTTCATACTGGGAGGAATAGGGATAATGATTCCATCACAAGCGATGATTGCATTAAGTGTGAGCAAACCGAGATTAGGGCCACAGTCGATTAAAATAATATCATATTGGTTCTTTATGATTTTTAATGATTCTGACAGCCTCATGAAAGGCGAGCCCAATCGTTCATGATTGTTTTCTTTTTCATTAGATAAAATAAGATCACAATCCTGTATGGCTAAGTTAGCAGGAATTATATCGAGCCCATCAAAATGCGTTTTTAAGATCACATCCTTGATGTTATTAGGGTTTGATATTAATACATTGGTTATAGTGTCTTCATAACGCAATTCTAAGTCAGGGATTAATCCTGAACTAATTAAAGTTGCTGTTCCTTGTGCATCAAAGTCTAAAAGCAAGGCTTTTAAACCTTCTATAGCAATTTTTTTCCCTAAATCTACTGCTGTTTCAGTTTTTCCAACACCGCCTTTTAAGTTAGAAACAGCGATGGTCAAACATTTTGAACCGCCAGGTCTCTTATATCGCGTTTCCGCTTTCTCTCTAAGTGCATTAATAGCAGCTAAGGTGTATTTTTTAACTTTTTTGCCATTTTCAGAATTTTCAATAACTATTCCTGGGATATCGCTGGATGATTCCAATAATTTCCTGAAGGTAGGATCAGAAACTTTAACCATTTTTGCTGCTTCAATAGCTCCCCAGGTTCTTGATTTTTTCCTTTTTTCTGGGCTAATCACAAAATCTCTTAGCGTTAATAACATATTGTTACCAGCCTGATAGAACTTATCCATTAGCTGTTCTGGATTATCTGTGCCATACATAATGGTTTGAGGGTTAAGCATGATTTCTCTTTTGTTTTAATTAAAATTGCATACTTTTTGTAAAGTATCTTTAATTCATTGAAAGTTCAATATGTCTATGAAATTTAATTTCTTTTAAAAACTTAATGTGCTTTAAACAACAGATGTTGTTTAAGATCTTGTTTAAATCTGTTTATCTTTGTTTGGAGAAGAAATTTTTGATAATTATCAATGTATTGAAAGCTTAAAAGGGACGTTTACGGGAAGTTGGGGGACGTTTACGGGGCAAGATGGGACGTTTACGGGAAGAGGATGGGACGTTTACAGGAAGCAAAAAGTGAGAAAAATAGCTGAAGGTGGGACGTTTACAGGGAGGATGGGACGTTTGCAGGGAGGATGTTAGTTTATGAAAATAATCCATTTGACTGATTTTCATTTGTTTAAAGACAAAAACGAAAAACTGCACGGGCATTGTACTTATGAGGGTCTCAGATCAGTTATTGTAAGCACTCTTCCTGCAGAAGGTTGTAATTCCTGCAGGGAGCAGAGTATGAATCATGCCCCGATATCGGCATGCCCCTCTTCCAGTTCCCACTGAACGCCATATTTGTCAATGAAGTAGAAATATCTGATCTGTCCGACGATATCGCATACTTCCTGTTTAGCGGTCATATCAGCTTCTTTTGCAGAATCAAAAAAATAAAATTCATCTGCCCTGATGGGGTCTATTTTGAATGCATTATATTCTTCTGATGAATTAATCATTTTGATATCAGGCTGTTTTTGGATGAATCTGAATGCTTCATGAATGTCAGCCACCCTGAGGCAGATGTGCCTTGGTCCGCCTGGCGCGTTTGTTTCATGAGTTATGACAGGTGATGGGTTCTGTGGTGAATGGTATTCCATGAGTTCAAGGAAAAGATTTGCACCCGGAATTTCCAGGAACCTGATGGATACATCAACTCTGTCAGGGTTATCCATGAATCCTGCTGCCATGGCAAATCCCCTGTTTTTAAAATGGGGAAACTCCTGTTGTGGGACAGCACCAAAAACACGTTCGTAAAATTCACTGGCTTTTGTTATATCATCAACAACAATATTAATATGTCCAAGTCCGTTAAATTTTATCATAGTTATAGTTTCCCATTTTCCAGTTTATTTAAATCGTACGAGTAAGTATTTTTCACTTAATTATCTCAGCCTGTCAGGTAAATGCCTCTGTAATGCCTGTTATCCAATTTAAATCATAAAGATACAGAGAGGTATTATCAGGAAGAAAAAATGCCTTAATGGGCTTTCTGTGAGCTCTGAGTGGCATTCATGGAATGTCTCCATGATATGAAAATTTTCTGTGATGAAATCCGTCAATTTTTGATTCTGAATTTAAATCGTTTTTAAATTATCCCAGCCCGCTCGCCACAGACACAGTTTGATGAGCGTAGCGAAGCAGTCTGTGCGAGGAAGCGGAATTTCGTTAGTGCTGAATATTACACGGATCACTTATTTGCTTAAATATTAAGCAGTTGAGTTATCCACAGATTCTGTTGATAAAACGGGAGTTAAAGATAGTTATATATAAGTTAATATAGTTAAGAGAAAAAAACACACCATAACAATATGAATATATTAGATTATTATAGTCTTTTGGTTTTTAAATGTCGATTATTAGTTTTTAAAAGTCGATAGTAAGTTTTTAAATGTCGATTATTAAGTTTTTAAAAGTCGAAATGATTTGTCTGTTATCCACAATTAAATTGTTCTTCTTGTGGTGTAAATCACACTAATTTTTTGACTTTGATTTTTAAAAGTCGATAATAGTTTTTAAATGTCGATATTTTATCGGTTTTTAAATGTCGAATGAGCGAACCTGGATGGTGCTGGTAACATCATCCAGGCTCTGACCGCAACCCTGATATCAGCAGGATGTTGGCTATGATCGATCGTATCAAAGTTACGAGAAGTTACAACTTGAAAACATTACGCCCAAGAAAGCATAAGGAACTGGATTTTTTCATTGCTGATGAAATGGAAATTGATTCTTTTCGTGATGAAATGGCGAGTATGGAGCATCCTTTTTTTGCTTTAAAGGGTGGAGATACTAAAGTCAGGGAGTACCAGAATGGAAAAACAACAATTACCGTAAACCCTAATTCTTATGGACTAGCAACTATTTTTGATAAAGATATCTGGATATATGCCATTTCAAAATTGCAGGAAGCCATTAATAAAGATCAGCCCATCAGCCGTATCATTGCGTTTACTCCTTATGATCTTTTTGTCACCACTAATCGCGCAAAAAGTGGCAGGGCTTATGCAGATTTAGAAAAGGCCTTATCGCGTCTTTCAGGAACACGTATTAAAACCAATATCATCTATTCCGCAGAAAGACAGGAAACGACTGAATTTGGATTGATCGATAGCTGGCGTATTCTGGAAGAGCAGAAAGGAAAACTGGATATCGGCATGGTGGAAATCACTTTGCCTGACTGGCTGTATCAGGCAATCACACAGACAAAATTATTAAAAATAAGCCCAGATTATTTCCGTATCCGTAAAGCGATAGATCGTCGTCTGTATGAGATTGCCCGCAAGCATTGCGGAAGTCAGCATGAATTCCAGATTTCTCTGGAAAAACTGCATCTGAAAACGGGAAGTACCGCTCAACTGAAAATGTTCAGACATAACGTCAAGCAGCTGGCTAAGACAAATGATTTGCCTGATTATGAACTTATTTTTGAAACTTCTGCTGACAATATTATTTTCAAAAATCGCAATCAGAATACCGCTGAAGTGGAATTATCGAAAAAAAGAGAAGCCGGAAAACGTGAAATATTTAAGGTGAAAAAGAAACTGGGTATCCAGTAATTTTGTACCTGAAAATTATTGTATCTAATTGATTTATATTTGTTAAATTTATTTTATTGAAGTTGATTTTTGACAATATTGGCGTAAAATTGTTTATGAGAAATGGCGCTCCGTATCAGTGCTGATAACACTGAAACAGAGCTAATCCAACCCCTGCTATAACCAGGAGTCAGACTATGAAAAATAGTACAGCGTCCGCACACGCATTGAAAGTGCAACATGTCACGCCAGGCGCACTCGTTCAGTTTGCGTACACTTCAAAACATCTCACTTTGCGGCAACGTATCCGTCTCCTTCAGCTCAAGGTTGTGCCTGTTACTTTAACGGCAGACTCATTATGTGTTATGAGCAGGGCTTTTTGACGTTAGTCGTTACTTGATGGCTTCGCCCGGAAGCGGCAATACATGGTTGAAAATAAAAAGCTCATATTTACCGTGGAAGCCATTGAGCAGCAGAGGGACGCAGGCTGACATGACAGCTACTCTTTTTTTCATAAATTCACGTCATTTTTTTGTTTAAAATTATTTAAAATCAAAATGTTATATACATATCTGGATTCATATATGGTTTTATCAGATAATTTTATTATACGGATAGAGGGTAAAATGAGTGGAAAATAAAGTAGTTTATGAGAAGCTAAATAAGGAGCATTTACCTTTCTTTTACGAGATACGTTTTGCGGTGGAAGAAAATATTGTTCATTCGCATCAAATTCAATATTTGCTCAGAAAACAGGCACTAGAGGATATCGGTCAGGGAGGGGGCTGGATGGCTAAGGTGAATGATGACTACGCGGGGTTTTGCTTTGGAATTTTCATACCTGATCCTATTATTGGCGGGCTTTTTGTTAAGCCTGAGTACCAGTCGATGGGCATCGGATCAAAGCTGCTGGGTTATGTCACAGAATGGATGTTTAATAAGGGTGCTAACGAAATAAAGCTGACAACCGATCCTGACTCTAAAGCTGCGTCGTTTTATAAACATCATGGCTGGGAGAAGGGTGGGTATGATGAGTATGGTATACAGATAGAATTTAAAAAACAGCGTGGATATGCTTTATGAAAATGAAGATATTTATTTCATCATTGCTGATTGTATTAAGCTCAAACCTATATGCGGCTGTGGATTATTTCTTTTTGAAAAAAGCAGATAATGAGCAGATTAAAATTACGATAAAAGATTTAGAGGAACTTCCAACATATTCGTTTACTACTGCAACCAACTTTACACCAAAGGATATTTTTTTAGGTGTTAAATTTAAAGATTTTGCTGAAAAATATAAAATTTCAGGTGAAAAAGTTAGAGCTTTTGCATGGGATGACTATTCCTATACAATACCTGTTGATGAAATGATTAAATATAATGTGATAATAGCATACAAAAAAGGAGGTAACTATCTTGATATTACCGATCTTGGACCATTTGCAATTGTATATCCAATAGATTTACATCCAGAACTGAATAATCTTGATGCTAATGCCAAGACAGTATGGCAACTAAAGCTAATGAATGTTAAATTAAAATGAGTAAAAAACTTATAAGTGCTCTTATTATTCTTGGCGTAATGTTTATTTTTTTAGTGTCATTAATAGCTGAGAGCTTTGGTAACGTAAAAAACAGATATAAAGAGATTGAACCTAATCTTGATAATTACTCTGCTGCAGAAGTCCTTATACTTTCTTTTGAGCGTATGAGAACTGCTTTGCTAAGTTCTAATGATAAAGATTTTGATGCTTTTTTTTTAAAAAAGCAGATTTTTAAATCAAAAATTAATATATTAAACAATAAATCTAGTTTTAGTAATGCATTTTTTTATGATGATGATTTTTTAAAAAAAATAAAAGAATTAAAGAAAAAAGAAAGTATTATGGATAATTTATTTATTAAATTATCTAATGGTGAAATAGATAAAACAGTTTTACTTTCTTTTATGAATGAAATGGAATTTATATTAATCGATTTACAGGAAATTGTTTACGCAATTCAAATTAAAAACTTCAATGAAGTTAAGACTATTATAGAGAATAATTCAAATAAAACAGAAATATTGGCAATATCATCATTGATATTAATTTTATTAGTATTGGTGATAACTATCAGGACTATTTATTTTTTAAAAGAAATAATTAAAAAAAAGAATCTTTTCATTTCATCTATCTATCATGAACTTGCATTCTCAACGCAGGCAATAGTCATAGCAGCAGACATCATCGAGCATGAACTTGATGAAAATGAATTAAAAAATGAATCAAGAATTATATCACATCACGCTAATAAAATTATTGAGCAGACAAGAGAAATTATGGACTATTCCAGACTCGAGATGGGAGAAACAAATGTTAATATAGCAATTTTTTCAATTAATGATCTCATTAATGATGCTATTAATGAAGTAAATAAAGAAGGTACTAATTTGTTTAAAGTAATTAATTCAATTTATAGAAATAAAATAAGTTCTGATAAATACAAAATATACAGGATTATAGTTAATTTACTGGATAATGCTAATAAGTATACTAAAAATGGAATTATAATTATTAATGTAAAAATTTTTAAAAAAACACTGTTTATTTTTGTAAAAGATAATGGGATTGGTTTTAATGTACGTAAATTAAATAATTTATTTAAAGCATTCAACCAGGATGCAGAAAAAGAAACTAAACAGGGACTTGGTCTGGGATTGACGATAATTAAACATTATGTTGAATGTTTGAAAGGAAACATCAGGGTAAAATCTAAAAAAGGCATTGGTTCATCATTTTTTATTTCCATACCAATAGAATTAACTAAAGAATAAATTTGACAATAAAATGGATGATATTATTAATGGTTTTGTCGGTTTTTCAACTAAGTGAACATCGTAATTCAATATCATTTCACTGATGTTTTTTTCGTAATGATTCAGTTGTCCGGTTAGAATAATAATTGTAGCGTAATATATTGCTTCTTCTCTCAGTTTTCTGACTATGCTTTCAGGTGTGTCATCAAAATCCAAAAGCCAGTCAAGAATATAGGCATCATAGGTTTGATTTGTCATTGCATTAATAATTTCTTCTTTACTTTGAAAGGTATCAGCTTCTATACCGTACCTGTTTACCATTCTTTTTAATAATTCTAATATATCATGATTGTTATCTAATATTGCTATTTTAGGAGGTGGCATAAAATCAATGGAATTAACTTTATACATCGGAGAATCATTTTTTTTATCACAGTTTGCATTTATTGTGAAAAACATGTTATTTTTTATAGCATATTTTTCATTTTCATCAATATCATTCACTGGTTTTTCATCAACTTCAATATTGCAACGTTTGTGAATATTATTCATTATAAAAACGCAATTATGTGTCTTTTGACTTTCAAATGGCTCGTTAAAATATTTAAATATCTTTTTGATTTCATCAAAAGTTATCCCTCTTTTTCCATCAAGTTTCTGTTTAGCGCTGTTGTATTGCAGCCCCAATATTGTTGCCATCATTGAAGCATGTTTTCTGTGACCAACCCCTTTCTGAGTTAAAAGAGCACTGATGGTTTCTATATAGTTCACTTTTTTTTTCATGCTGGTCAGGTTTCTTATGATTTCTGATGTAATTTTGAGCAGTTGTTGAGTAACAATGTTCTCCCCTTTTCCTACCATACATTGACATCACAAATGAAGGAAGTGGTGTAACCTTTCATATGAATTTGATTTATATGAAAACGAGAGATACATTCAAAAATAATAAAAAAAACACTCAAAAGATATTCACTTTTAGGTTAAGTTGTGAATTAATTAACACTCATCCGTTTTTTGTTAAATATTTAACACTACTGTGATGATTGTAACTGTTCTTTAATAAACTGGCCTGCGCTGAAAAGTGCAAACCCTCAAGTGGATTTTGGGATTAACACATAACCAGCCGTGTTAATCACTAAAATTCACTGTGGAGATCATTATGACAACAATAACAATGATGAAATATGCTAGATCAGCAAGTTCACGTGTTCGTCGTAATATGAGACGGACAGAAGAAAGAAGATTGACTCTGGAGAATTTGAATTTTGAAAGAAAAATTTTCAGGAGACTCAACGGAGTTAGTGAAACTGGAGAACGTGTCATCCATATCATCACATTGCCTGCATTACGAAATAAAAACCCGCAGACCAGTATTAATAACCGCTTACTCCCTTCTGTCTGGTTGTTGAGAAAACCGTACAGCATTTATTAATAATTCATTGTATTTTCATTATTTTTCCATGATTGGCAGACTGTTATTGCCAGGATTTGGTTTTATCCAGCTATTACTGACAATTTCTGCTTTTAAGGCATTCAAATGTTACCTGTCACTGTTTTTTTATCTCTGGCGATGCAGTGTGCTCCCACCGTTCACCCTGATACGGCACAGGACGTGGCCAGAGTGGAGTCCGGTTTTAATCCCCTTGCAATTGGCGTGGTCGGGCAAAAAAAGGGCATTTTCCCCGCAAGTCTGCATGAGGCACTGGCACAGGTTAAGCGCCTGCGCGGTGAGGGAAAAAATTTTTCCGTGGGCTTAATGCAGATTAATCAGGCCAATTTTAAACGCTACGCAGTGGAAGCCGACGAGCTCTTTAACCCCTGCGTTAATTTGTCTGTTTTTGAAAAAATTATCACCGATTGTTACCAGCGCGGGAAAACCCTGAAACGGGCGCTGAGCTGTTATTACTCCGGCAATTTTGTGGCCGGTCAGAAAAAAGAAAGCGCCTTTGGGGAAACAAGCTATGTGGAACGGGCAGGCTATCCTGCCTCGCCACGTTATATCGTTCCCAGTACTCAACGCGATAAAGCTGCCATTCAGGAGAGCGGGGCTCCTGTTGCGGGCCACGAGCTCAAAACAAAACCTCGTATTATCTACCCGTCTCAGGTTGTGCGGGGTGAATTCGTTTTAATCAATGGAGAGTAACTTATGTCATTTTTTCAAAAAATCCAGTCCATGCTGCCTCGTCCTGCCGTTGCTGCGCTGGCACTGGCATCTCCCTGTGCCATGGCGAGTGGCTTTGTCAAAGCGAACAGCCTGATGTCGAAAATTTCCAACGGTCTTCATGGGCTGGCCGCCATTACCATCACCGTGGCAGTAGCGTGGGTCGGTTACAAGGTGTTGTGGAACGGTCAGTCATTGAGAGACTGCGGCAATATCATTATCGGGGCGATTTTAATCATTTCCGGCGCTGAATTTGCGCAATTATTCATTGCGTAAGCGGGCATTATCATGGCTACGATTTTTAAGGCGCTCACCCGTCCTGCCATGATTTTCGGTGTGCCGATGTCACCACTCATTGTAGTTGTGGGCGTGATTGCCGTGGCAGCGGTATATTTCACCCGGCTGCTGTTTCTGTTCATTCCGGTGGCGTGGTTTGTCATGCGTCTCCTGGCGAGACGGGACGCCGGTATTTTCAGTCTGTTGATACTGAAGCATCGTACCCGTGGCCACCGTACCACTAATTCTCATTTTGCCTCCACCGCGTTCCTCGCTGACGTCTACGGGGGCGTGGATATCACGGAGTTTAACAACAGCATGCGGCTGAATGAACGGGCAACGCTCACACACATCATTCCGTATTCGTCACATGTGCATGAATACATCATCAAAGGGGTGAACGGTGATCTGATGGCCTCATGGGAGGTCGGTGGCAGTGCGTTTGAATTTGAAACAGAAGTACAGAAAGAGGTGAGGTCAGCGCAGATGAACACGCTGTTCAAGTCGTTTGAAGGGATGCCGGTCACGTTTTATATCCATAATATCCGTGAAGCGTATCACGACAGTCTGGTGTGCATGTCGGGCAATGCGTTTGCTGATGAGGTGGCACAGCGCTACCATGCCGGTATGGGTGAGGTGCCGTTTTACCGTAACCGGCTGTTTCTGACCCTGTGTCTGATGCCACCTGCTTCGCCGGGCAGAACAAAGCAGAAACAGTGTTCACTGGACGGCGCAGTAAAGTGTATGCAGGAAATTCGCAGCACCCTCAGCACGGCGCTGTCACGTTTTCAGGCAGTGCCACTGGGGACATTTGAAGAAAAAAGTGCGGTGTTCTCATCCCAGCTCAGTTTCTATCATTTTCTGTTAACCGGTGTATGGCAAAAAATTCGTATTACGCGTACGCCGTTCTATGAATTACTGGGTACGGCTGATCTCTTTTTCAGCGATAATGCCGGGCAGCGTAATACCCGCCACGGCACGGAGTTTTTCCGCTCACTGGAGATTAAGGACTATGCGCCACAAAGTGCCACCGGCATGCTGGATACCCTGCTGTATGCGCCATGCCGTTATGTGTTAACCCAGTCATGGACCTGCCTTGCCAGGGATGAGGCGCAATCCCTGCTTAAGAAAGCCAGTAAACGGCTGATGAGTGCACAGGATGACGCGGTTTCACAACAGACTGATTTATTCGTGGCCATGGACTTGCTCCAGTCAGGTCATATTTCCTTCGGAAATTACCATTTTTCACTGATGGTCTCCGCGCCCACTCTGGACGCCCTGGTGGCAGACACCAACGTCATTGCCAACGGATTAAGTCAGGCGGGGATATTGTCCACGCTGTCGTCACTGTCGTTAGCCGCGGCGTACTTTTCTCAGATGCCGGGTGTTTACACCCTGCGACCCAGACTGGTACCGCTCAGCAGTCAGAATTTTGTCGAGCTGGCGTCGTTTCACAATTTTTATTCAGGCAAACGTGACAGGGTACCCTGGGGCGAAGCGCTGGCGTTGTTAAAGACACCCAACGGCAGCGGATACTGGCTTAATCTTCACAATACCCTGCTGGGAAAGGATGATTTCAACGAAAAAACCCCTGGCAATACCTCGATTATCGGTACGACAGGCTCAGGAAAAACCGTGCTGATGGGTATGCTGGCCTGTCTGCTGCAGAAGTATCGCCACCCCGATACCTTTTCCGTTCATGATAAATCGAAACGCCTGACGGTGGTCTTTTTTGACAAGGATCGCGGGGCTGAACTGAATATACGGGCGTCAGGAGGGCGTTACTATCGGGTGAAAAGTGGCGAGCCTACCGGCTGGAACCCGTTCAGACTCAAGGCAACCCGGCGCAATCTGGCATTTGTCAGGCAACTGATGAAACTGCTGTGTACCCGCCACGGCAGAGAGTTAAGCCCGCGGGAAGAAATCATGCTCAGTCGGGCGGTTGATGCCGTGATGCTGGAGCTTGATCCTGCCAGTCGTGTATACGGTATCTCCAGATTACTGGAGAACATCACCGAGTCCCCAACGGTGGATGCACAGGAAAATGGCCTGAAAATCCGCCTGTCGCAGTGGGCACAGGGCGGTGAATTTGGCTGGGTGTTCGACAATGAAGAAGATACCTTTGATATCACCGACTGCGATAACTTCGGCATTGATGGTACCGAGTTTCTGGATGATGCTGATGTGCGCGCCCCGATTGCCTTTTTTCTGCTGTATCGTGTCACCAGCCTGCTGGACGGACGGCGACTGGTCATTTTCTTTGATGAATTCTGGAAATGGCTGGGTGACCCGGCATTCAGGGATTTTGCTTACAATAAGCTCAAAACCATCCGAAAACTGAACGGTCTTATCATTCCGGCTACCCAGTCACCGGCTGAAATTCTAAAAGATCCCATTTCTCCTGCGATTGTCGAGCAGTGCGGCACGCAGATTTTTATGGCCAACCCACAGGCAGAGCGCAGGGATTACGTGGACGGGCTTAAGGTCCCGGAAGTCGTCTTTGACACCATCCGGACACTTGATCCTCTGTCCCGGCAGTTTGTGGTGATGAAGAGTGCGCTGCGTAAAGGCGATACTGAACGGTTCGCCGCACTGGTAACACTTGATTTAACAGGATTAGGCCGTTTAACCAGAATACTGAGTTCTGATGCACCCAATCTGGAAATTTTCGACAGCCTGTTTACAGAAGGCATGGCCCCGCAGGACTGGCTGGAGCCTTTCCTCGCGCGGGCGCTGTAATTTTCATCCCATTCATTAAGTTTTCAGGAGGAACTGTCCATGCGGTTAAAAAAGCGGCTGGTCATGCCGTTAACGATGACCCTGTTTGTGGTTAACACCTGGGTGTCAGCTGCCACGCCGGTGTTTGATGCCGCTTCTGTTGCCGCCAGTGCTAAACAATGGGCCAGAGAGTTGCAGCAATGGCAGGATACCGCTACACATTACACGAGACAGGTTGACGCTTACAAGGCACAACTGGCCTCGGCCACGGGCCAGCGTGACATTGGCAGCTTTGTGAGCCAGGCCAGGGGATTGACGTTTGACCTGAAAGCACTGCAGAAAAACGGCCAGTCACTGAACAGTCTGTTAAATTCTGACGGCGCCATGAGTCCGGAACTGGATACGCTGTACAGTAAGTATTCGATGTTTGACACCTGCAACGGCAGTCAGTCGCCCGCCACTGCGGGCACCTGTAGACAAATGGTGGTGAACAGGGCGCTGGCGCTGGAAGAAAGTGAAGGCGTCCAGCGGAAAATCAATGACACGCTTAAAGATGTATCGCAATTATCCTCGCGGATTGAGAATGCTAAAGACGTCAAGGAAACACAGGATTTAGCGAACGCCATGACGTTAAAAACGGTGCAACTGAACGCCCTGACCACGCAGTGGGAAATGAATGTGAAACAGGCAGAAATGCGTGATAACCTGCTGAAGGATAAGCAACAAAAAAACTTTCGCAAACGGCAGGCTGAAGCCGCTATTCCCACCTTTCATTAACCACTCAAGGAGTTCTCATGAAAAAAATAATCTTACTGGCTCTGGCTACGTCTGTGGCTCTGTTGGTTGGGTGTACGGAAGAAGTAAAATCAGAACGCTGGTACAAAGAGCATCCAAAAGAAACTTATCAGGTGTACAAAAAATGCTTGGATACAGGTGAACACAGTGAGAATTGCCAGAATGCAAGAAGGGGAGCAATAACTTTTGCTCAACTGGGTGATGATGAAACCAAAGCACTATTTGATCCCTTAATGAAGAGATGATGTATGGCAACAGGAACAGGTTTTTTTGTTAAATTTAACACTACCATTATGGATGCCATTAACAGACTCGGTGCCACCTGGCAGGCGCAATATGCCTCCGGCATTATGAGTATCATGGCAGGCTGTATCACCCTCTATATTCTCTGGGTGGGGTACTCGGCACTAGCGGGAAAAAAGCAAACCCCCGTCGATGATCTGGTGTGGGACTTAGCCAGATTTGCCATGATCATCGCGTTTGTCACTAATGCGGGCGGATATTTAACTGCTACCACGGAAGCGCTGCAGGGCTTAAAAGCCGGTTTTACCGGAGGAACACCAGTATGGAGTACCTTAGACCAACTGTGGATGAGTACTCAAAAATTGGGAGATTTAGTGTACTCAAAAGACGACTCTATCTATGTAAAAGCTGAAGGAGGAATTGGATTACTATTGATATGGGGCGGCGCGATTACGTTAATGCTGGTCTCGTCAGTGGTTTTTTTAACCGCTGATTTAACCATGTCTTTTATGCTGATTACTGCCCCAATATTCATTTTCTGTCTGATGTTCGGTTTTCTCAGACCGATGTTTAATAACTGGTTACAGCTGATTTTTTCCAGCATTCTGACGGTCCTGTTTGCCTCACTGGTTATTCGACTTGCGGTTGATTTTCAGGGGGATATTTTAGCGCAGATAGGTTCACAAGTTGACGATAAAAATATTGTCACCATGGGGGCAATGGGTGGCGTTATCGGCGTTTTATCTGCCCTGTTGGTAATGATTGCAGCAGGATTTGCTGCGAAACTGGCAGGAGCCGGTGCGGAAGGTGCCGTGCAGGGGCTGGCAATGGCAGGCATTAACACAGGGACTCATCTTGCCTCAAAGGGAATCAGACCCACTGCCAGGGGGCTGCAGGCCGCAGGTAGTCTGGCAGCGAAATCCGGTGCCGTCGGTGCCATAAATACCACCGCTAAAGCCAGAGCAAAAGCTGCTGTAGAAGCTATGAAGGTCGTGGCCGCCAACAGGTACAAATAGACAAATATTGTAATTATTCATATATGTTTTTTCTGTGCCCTGCATGTACAACCAGAACAACAAAGCGGCTGTCTTCAAATTTAACCAGAATACGATAATCTCCTGTTCGGTAACGCCAGAGCCCTGAAAGGTCACCTGATAACGGCTTGCCAAATTGACGTGGATTATCGGAAGTGAGAATCTTTTCTTTAAGAAAAGCCATAATACGTTTTTGAGCAGTATGACCTAATTTCTTAAGATCTTTTTCTACAGCAGCATCGAATTCAATCTTCCAGGCCAAGACGACGCTCCATGTCCTCTAAGGTAATGCGTGGATTTTTTTTCTCCAGCCTGCTGAGAGCCAGCAGATGTGCTTCATGCTCATCAAGAAAATCCTGTAGTGCCTGTTTAATATAGTAACTTTTTGAACGATGAGTCTGCTCTGCAAGCTCAGATAATCGTTCATCTAATTTTTCAGGTAAGCGAACTGCTAACATAGATCCACCTCATGTCTTTTTACATGGTCATACATGAAAGTATAACAGGTATTACTTGTTATACAAGACCAAAGTTTGGCGAGAAAATAAGCGATAATTTAATCACAACCTCTCCTTTAATTCTTCAATCCCCGTAAAAGGCACTTTACCCATGAAACTCATCTGCATCTTTTTGATGTTGTGCGCGCTCACGGGCTGCGCGCAGAAAAGTCCATTGCCGCCTGATATTTCTGGCGTACTGGAACCCATTAACACCACAGAGGTATTGAACGATGTCGGAAACAGGCCAGCTTATTAATGCCTCAAAAACGTTTGAAGAAAAGATGCTGACGCGGGACGCCCGCGACAAAAAACTGTGTTTTTTTATCGGCGGTACCGGCCTGCTGACTGGCATCCTTGGGCTGACGGCGGTATTGCTGCTCCTGCCGTTAAAGACCACCGAACTGGAATTGTATACCGTCGACAATACCACGGGACGCATGGAAAAAGTCACGCGCGTGACCGAAGAGGATGTGCCATCACAGATGGCCATGGCGAAAGCCCTGGCGGCCAGTTACGTGAAATTACGCGAAAATTACAACTATTTTTCACTGCAGCATGACTACGACACGGTACAGCTGTTTGCTTCAGGGAGAGTTAATGAGGAGTATCGGGATTTTTTTAACAGTCAGTATTCCCCTGATACGGTGTATCAAAATGCAGCACATGTAGTGAACACTGAAGTCATTTCCAATGTCATCAGCGACGCAACTGACCCCGATAAACTTGCGCAAATTCGCTTTAAAAAAACCATCCGGCGTGTGGCAGATGGTCATACCCGTGTGGAATTCTGGAATGCGCGCGTCACCTTTCGTTACCTGCCTGATAAGGCGCTGACGGAAGCCCAGCGCGAAGTCAACCCGTTAGGATTCACGGTCACAAGCTGGCAGTGTGACAAAGAAATCAGGCGCGAGTAATGAAATTCTTAATGTTATTTTTTTCCGGATGTCTTTTCCCGCTGCTCTCACAGGCGGCTGCTATCCCGCAGGGCAGCGCCTTTGACAGCCGCATGCAGCAGGTGAACTACAACGCCGGGGACACCACCGTCATTCATGCGCGCGCCGGATACGTATCCACCCTGGTATTTTCGGACGACGAGGCGGTTATCAGCACTCAGGTTGGTTTCATAAAAGGCTGGTCTGTCACCAGCGAGGCCAACCGGGTGTACATCCGTCCCGCGCCTGTTATACAGCCTGGCGTGGATGCGGAAGGGAAAGAAATTCAGGAAGCCTTTAATCCTACGGCCAGAGACTGGAAAACCAACCTGTTTGTGACCACGACTAAACATTTCTATAGCATGGAGCTGCTGGTACTGGACGGGGAAGCTGTGCCCAAAAATATGGCCTTTGTGGTGACATACCGCTATCCGGACGCCGTGAAGAAAAAGACAGAGCAGGCCAGGGCCGCCAGGGAAAAAGAGTGGCAGGAGCAGCAAAACAAAAAACAGATAGCGCTGGCATTACAGAATGGTCAGGTACCGCGTAACTGGGATTACGCGATGCGGGTAGAGCGCAACAGCCGCGTGATAGCGCCAGATTATGCTTATGACGACGGGCGCTTCACTTATCTGGGTTTTTCGCCACTGAAAAAATTTCCCGGTGTTTTTTTGTATGAAAACGGCAGCGAACAGATTGCGAATTTTTCCGTCGAACAGAAGGGTAATTTTAAGGTGATTGTCATTCATCACGTCACGCCAGCGCTGGTATTGCGTTACGGCAAAGCTGTAGTGGGTGTTATTAATCAGGGATTTGGCCGGGTAACCGTGGCTGCGGGTAACACCGTGTCGCCAGCCGTAGAGCGTGTGGAGGTGAAACCGTGATTGAAAGTAAGGAAACAGCCATGCACGGCAATTCCCACAACCCTGATCGCAGTGTCGCAGAGCAGGAAGCGTTAATTCGGGCTAAATTCAGCGCCGGGCAGAATACAGCCACGCCGGGCAACAGGTCAGGTATCCCTGAAGTCAACAGACTAAAATCACGGCGCCAGCATCATTCCCTTTTTTTGATTGTGGGTGTCCTGGCAGGTCTGGTGATAATGGCCTGGATGGCGGACTGGATGTACCGCAAATTTCTGTACACTCCCCCCGCCTCAAAGGAAGCGGAAATGGCTGACGACAGTGGTACCCCTGTGCCAGAGCGTAGTGGCATGGGTACTGACCTAAGTCCCTTTGTTGCCAGCCAGCCAGAGGCTGAGGTGCTCACCCGCGGCGGTCAGTTGACTGACCGTGCGGTGTTGCCGTCATTTAACAAAGTTCGTGCTCTGGTAAATGACAGTGCTTCACCTGCGCCTGCACGCACAGCGGTGCTTTCACGGGTGCATGAACGTGCTGTCAATACCGGGCAGGCAGCACCGTCAACGGCGATGGTGCCTGCCACTGAGGTGAAAGGAGGGGTCAGCCGTATTGCGTTAAATCCTGATTTATATATCCCTGAAAATACCTGGATTCCCTGCACGCTCCAGACACGCTTTATCTCTGATGTGGCAGGCCGTATCAGCTGCAATATTGCAGAAGATGTGTACAGCGCCAGCGGTTACACCCTGTTGATAGAGAAGGGAACGAAAGCCAAAGGAGTATACAAAACCGGCACATTAAAAGCAGGGCAGGACCGGATGTTCATTGTATGGACAGAACTGCGCACGCCGGATGCTAAAAAAATTTCCCTGGTTGATACGCAGGTTGTCGGTCAATTGGGCGAAGCGGGGATTGAAGGGTGGGTTGATACGCATTTCTGGGAGCGTTTTGGCAATGCCCTGATGCTCAGTACGGTACAGGATGTGGCCGCCGCGGCAGCAGGGAATGCCCCTGGCAAAAATCGCAACACTGATTACACGGAAAACACCAGGGCTGCGACCGCTGAAATGGCAAAAATGGCACTGGAAAACAGCATCAATATTCCGCCGACCCTCTACAGAAATCAGGGGGATATCATCGGTATGCTTGTTGGAGAAGATATTGATTTTTCCAGCATTTACGCTCTGAAACTGAAGCAGGGATGAAGCATTGTGCATCCTATACCCAAAGTATGTCGAGTTGCAGCAAGGCGGCAAGAACGCGAATCCCATGAGCATAGACATACTATGTGCCTGGTTGAGTGTTCGAAGTCAACACCGCTGCAGTTTGAAAGACGAAGGGTATATATACCTCTGTTAATCCACTGAAATCACCACAGGCAGACACACCGGGTGCCCGTCTCTGTGTTAAGGAGGTGCCTTGAGCATTAAAAATCTGTCCCTTAATCATTTTAAAAACAAATTGTTTGGAGATTTTCTCACCCTGGAGGGATTGACGGAAGTTGCCGTTAATCGACCCGATGAGGTATTCACCAAAATTAACGGGCGCTGGCAAAAGCACGCTCACCCGATTTCATTCGCACAATGCCTGCAATTCAGTACGGCCCTGGCGAACTACAACCAGGATCATGTGGAAGACATCAGACCGGTACTGTCCGCCACGCTGGAATCGGGTGAACGCTGTCAGGTTGTGATGCCACCGGCCTGCCAGCGCGATACGGTATCAATCACCATCCGTAAGCCATCAGGATTCCAGATACGGCATCAGTCGTACATTGAAAACGGATTTTACAGCCGGGTCATGGGCTGTGAAAACGTGGAAAGCCTGGACAGCGAACTGCTGCGTTACTTTAACGAGAAAAATATTCCGCTGTTTATTGAAAAATGCGTGGAATACGGCAGGACGATGATTTTTGTCGGTGAAACGGGCTCCGGCAAGACGACTTACATGAAAACCCTGACGGGCTATATTCCACTGCATCTGCGGATTGTGACGATAGAAGACAATCCTGAAATCCATTTCCATCAGCACGAGAATTTTGTGCACCTGTTCTACCCGTCCGAAGGTGGGCAAAAAGCCATAGTGACTCCGGCCAGTCTGTTGCGGGCCAATTTTCGCATGAACCCTGATCGTATCCTGCTGACTGAGGTACGCGGTGCTGAAGCCTGGGATGCACTGAAAATCATCGGCTCCGGTCATGAGGGGTTAATCACTTCACTACACGCCGGGAGTCCCTTTGAGGCTATTAACGGTTTTGTAGAGCGCTGTTATCAGCATTCTGAATGCCAGAATCTGCCTTACAGCGTGCTGCTGCGCAAGGTGCTGAACAGCGTGGATGTGATAGCCAGTATTGATGTGACCGGCAATGTTCGCCGTATGGGTGAGATTTATTTCCGGCCGGTACACCGCCAGAAATTCCTTGAGGATTTTAAGAATGAAATCGTTTAGCCCACGCTGGGATACGTTGTACATGACCCTGCTTCTGGCCGGCTGCTCGTCACCTCCTGAGCCCGTGGCAGTGAAATGGGGGCGTCCCGCTACTGCCATGAACAGCACCCTGCCTCAATGGAAGGAAAACAACAGCGTGGTACGTGCGCCCGGCAGGCAGGGTGAATGGTCAATGACTCTCAGGGACTTTCAGGGAGCCAGCGGGCGGCACGGTCCTGATGTCTATTATGCCATCGCGCATGCCAGTCGCATTGTCGTGGCCAGTAATAACAGTACGGCATGGTTTAACACCAGAGACTGGCTTAAAGCACAGGGAGCGGCTGTCCCGGTTGAGTTTATTCGCAAACCGGGCTGTTTATCCTGCACTACCGTGGATGTGTCCCTGTCGCGATTGCAGGAGGTTGAAAACAATATGTCTCTACCTGCTACAAAACTTACGACTCTGAAAGACAGTACATCCAATGAAAAAATAAAAGCTTCTCAGGAAACTAAAAAATCTGCCTTACAGACAGCATCCCTGGCCGATGTAACCGTCAGGAAGCCGCAGCCGATACCACAGCCCGTCTGGCGGGGTGAGGTCGGATCCACGTTAAAAGACACCCTGTTCCGCTGGTCTGCGTCACAGAGCTGTCTGGAAGGGGGAAGCTGGCGTGTTATCTGGGAGACAGCGGTGAATTACCCGATAGATGCCCCGTTACGTTTTCAGGGCAATTTTCACACGGCATTGAATGGCCTGTTTGGCTTGTATCAGCATGCACAGAAACCGCTGTATGCCTTCACCAACAGCACACAGTGTGTCATCAGGGTTACTGACAAAGGATAAGCATATGGGCTGGCTGCTGTTCTGCTTTTTCCTGGTTCTTTTTTCTTTAACCGGCTACATCGACCACCGGCAGTCCTTTCAGCGGGAAAGGACACAGGTGGAGACAGTCACCAGACAGCGTGCCATTGATACTGTCAGGTTAATTAATGCCATCAATGATTATATTTACGATAATCCTGATGTCATTAACAGTGAGGCTCCCGTTACCCTGTCACCGGGTACACTGGGCATTGCTGTTGATGCCGCCATCAATAATGTCATTTTCAATCGCCGTGTTTACGTCTGGCAGATGCCAGAGCCAGGATTAATGCATGCACTTAAGGTGCAGACATTCTCTTCCGCCCTGCTTGGCGTGGTTAAAAACCGGCGCCTCTTTGATAATACAAAGAGTGACATGACTGTTTCTGTTCCTCCCCAGATCCCCGACAGCGCCATTGTTTATCTGAACTAATCGGACCTTAACATGAAATTAAAGAAAAGATTTCCGGCGTGCTTAAGCGCGGCGGTGGCAGTGGTTCTTTTGCAGGGCTGCGCCAGCCTTGCGCGCATTAATGACACCTCAGATCAGGCTGAACGGGATAATGACCGGGCCTTGGGTCATCTGTCGCAGTTACAGGCGCAAAGACCAGTGGTAAAAGAGACTCCTGCGCAGTGGATTAATAAAACCCCCATTATGGAAAATCGCCCGGCCGCGAAGGCGGCTCCGGGCTGTGCCATTACCCTGAATCGCCAGGGAAGTATTGCATTCAATGAAATAACACAACGTATCACTTCGCTATGTGGGGTTCCCGTGACGGTCACTCCTGATGCGCTGATGGCCATGGGAGGAGTGAGTGGCGGCAAAACAGAGCAAATCAGCGGCAATATTCCTGTTCCTGATGCCACAGGCATGGTGCCACTGGCGGCAATGGGAGGTAGCACGACAAAACCTGCTGTGGCGGGCGCCGGGGATACACTGAACGGACTGTACTGGAGCGGGCAGTTATCCGGTTTACTGGATACCCTTTCCAGCCGGTTGGGGATTTCATGGCGCTATGATCAGGGGCGTATTTTCTTTTATTACCTTGAAACGCGCGCTTTTGGTATTGCGTTCATGGATTCAAAAGCAGACTTCAATGCAAAAGTCGTCAGCGGCACAACCTCTTCTGTCGGCAATACCGGCGGCAGCGGAGGGAACAGCATTGCCGGTGATTCAAGTACCTCCCAAAGCACCACCATGGAAATCAAAAGTTCACTGTATGCCGATTTGCAGGAATCAGTGAAATCAATGCTCACTCCCCTGTCAGGGAGAATGTTTTTATCCGCCGGTGTGATGACGGTGACGGATACCCCGCAGGTACTGGATACCATTGGTAAATTTATTGAGCATCGCAACAGAGAGCTTAACCGGCAGGTGGTACTGAATGTTGAGGTTCTCAGCGTCGAGAAACGCAACCAGGATCAGGCAGGCATTGACTGGAATGCTGTGTTTAATAGCGGCAGCCTCGGGGCCACGCTCAGCAATACCTTTACCTCTGCTACCGCCAGTACCATGACGGGCGGATTATCGATTTTTGACGGAAAGCTGGCCGGTTCAAAAGCGTTTATTAAAGCCTTATCCGAGCAGGCAAGAGTCAGTATTGTTACCCAGCAGGCCAGTACCACGACCAATATGTCACCGCTGCCGATGCAGGTTGCTGATCAGGAAGATTACGCCGCCCAGGTCAGCACCAGTTCCACGGTGAATGTGGGAACCTCAACGTCCATTACGCCCGCCACTATCACGACCGGGTTTAACATGACGTTATTGCCCTACATCATGCCGGATGCCAGCAGCCTGCAATTGCAATTTTCCATCAGCCTGTCTGATGCCCCGACACGTCGTACCTTCACCAGTGGCAGCAGTTCGGTGGAGCTGTTAAAAACCAAACTCAAGACAGTGAATCAGCGCGTCAATATGAAATCGGGTCAGACTATTGTACTGAGCGGCTTTCAGCAGGCGAATCGTAAGAGCAGCAGACAGGGTGTCGGTAATGCCCGTTTTTTCGGGCTGGGCGGCGGTCAGAGTGGTGAGAATAATAACCAGCTTCTGGTGATCCTCATTACACCAACCATATTACAGCAGGGGTAATGGACACCGTGAAAGATAACACATGGCCGCTCATCAGCGGCAGGACCGCCTGGCTTGCGGGCGTCAACTGGGTGCCGGTACCGGCACGTCTCAGCAAAAATATCAAAAGACTGGCACGACGCAGGGGGGCAGACAGATTTGTCACTTATTTTTATCAGACCCAGCAGGGTGAACGCGAATATGTTGCCGGTTTAATTAACATGGCTTCCCGCGATCAGGCCTGGCAGTCGGTAAAAGTCATTTATGCACTGGCATTACTGGTGACTCCGGCGCTGGACCGTTGCGGTTTCGCCATTATCAGCCTGGCACCCGACCTGTATACCTTTGTCGGCTGTGTTGATGGCGTGCTGATGAACGATATCATCGGCGATAAACAGGCAATGGAACAGGCACGACAGACATTTATTCAGTTCAATCCAGAGCCCGATACGGGCTGGCGCTGTTATGCACCGGCAGAATTTGCTCTGAAAGGCAGTGAAGTTTTCGATCTGGACAGGCTGCTGTCAGCAGGAAACCCGCCTGCCTCGGCACGTTTTCAGCCGGTATCAGCAAAAAAACCTCTGGCTGGCCTGATAACACTGGCCGTTGTGCTGTTGGGCATCGGGTACGGCTGGCAGCAGTATGCGGGTAATCAGGAAGCCCTGCGGATGAAGGCTGCCCATGAAGCCTGGCTACAGTCCCGCGAGGCGGCTGTACAGATAACCGCACCGTGGGAAACCGGGCCGGGTATAAGAAATTTCGTTACGGCCTGTGCGCAGCACTGGCAGTCGGCTCCCTTAACATTAGCCGGCTGGCTTTTCAGTGAAGCCGAATGCACACAGGTTGAGGGCACACAGGGGCGTATCCGTCTGGCTTACACCAGGCCAGAGGGAGGAACGGTCGGGGATTTCGTCCTGCGAGTTAAGCAGCATTTCGGCAGTGACTATTCGCCGTTTTTCAATGTACCAGGTCCTGGGGACAGGGGTGGGTATACCCAGGCTGTTGAATTTCATGCAGGGCAGGGCACAGATAACAGGCCGTTACCCAACGCAGAGGTACAGGTACAACGCATGACCACGTTTGCACAACAAACCCGTCTCCCGTTTACTTTTACCGAAGAAAATAACCGCATTACCCGCGAGGCAGGGTTAGAAACACTGCTGCCATGGCGTGTGTTCACACTGTCATTAAAAACCGACATTCCTCCTGCGTTGTTATTTTCCAGCCTGGACGATACCGGTGTGCGACTGAACAGCATCAGGCTGTCCCTCAATCAGGGACGTTTAACTTATCAGATAGAAGGAAAATTTTATGGCCAGCCATAAACTCATGCCGGGATGGTTTTTTCTTGTTGTTTGTGCGCTCTGTGGGTATGTCCCGGTTTATGCGTTACCAAATGAACTTCCTCCCTCTGGGCCCGCAAGGATGGTAGAAAAAACCGTTATCCAGACTGATAATGGAAAAAACTTTACCCTGCACCGCCTGGAAAAAATTCAGGCCGAAACGCTGCTTGTGGAAGCTCAGGTGGCGCGTGCAAAAGCGCTGAAATCGCTGAAAGACAGTGGATCAGCTGACAGTATTGCGCAGGTTTCAGACGGTATGGCGGTGAATGTATCGCAGACCACTGGCCAGCGGCTTGCACTGCCCCATATCAGGGAAATTTATGGTGCAGGCAGTCGTCTTATCGCCCGTCTGGTACTGAATGATGGCAGTCAGGCAGAGTTGACTGCCGGACAGCAGATACCCGGTACTCAGCTTAAAATACTGGGCATTTCTGCACGTGAAGTGCGGGTGTCAGCGCCTGATGGCAGCGGTGTACAGTCGTTAAATTTTGCGGGGAGTAGTGATGGAACAGGTCATTGAACGTCCGGAAGAAGAAATTGCAAGGTATGTCTGTGCAGCGGTTACCGAAGCGGAATGTGTCGAGATTTGGGTGTCAAATAATCATCGCGCCCAATTTTCCGTACAAAACTATGTGACTTCCCTGCAGCGAAAACATCCCGGAAAAACGATAGTGAAATTCGTTTCCCTCGATGAGCTCAGTGAATTGCGCGAAACGAACGGCCTGGATACCCGGCAGGACAGTCAGCATGACAATGTCCAAAGCCAGACCCGCGTACTGCGCTATTTCAAACAGGCTGTTGAGCTTGGCGCATCGGATCTTCATTTCACTATTGGCCGCGATAACAGCGATTTTACCTGGATAGAAGTCCGGGTTCATGGAGAGCTGAAACAGATTGATTGTATTGACCGCAAAGAAGGGATGAGGCTGGCTGCGGCCATCTGTCAGGGCATGTGTGATATTACAGAAAAGCAGTTTTATCCCAACCGGCAACAGGATGGCCGTATCAAGGAGGAGTTCGTTAAACCGCTCGGCATTTTTGGTGCCCGTTACAGCCACACACCGGCAGTGGGAGGACTCTATGCCGTGATGCGCATTATTCCTGATGAGGGCAGTCATGTCCCCACCCTGGACGCGCTGGGTTTTCTGCCAGAACAGATTGCGCTTATCCGGCGTATTTTGCGCCGCCCGGAAGGTATTGTCGTTCTGTCCGGGCCGACGGGATCCGGTAAATCAACCACGCTACGCGCGTTTTCTCATCATTATCTGACAATGGCCGGTCAGGGTAAAAACAGGATGCCCTGTAAAAGGCTGCTGACGGTTGAAGATCCGCCAGAAGGCAGGATACCCGGCGCAATACAAACGCCTATCATCGCCGATAAAAAGGACGCACGGGCGGTAACGCTGGCCTGGTTGCGCGCGATTTCATCGGCATTACGCCTGGATCCCGATGCCATACTGAATGGTGAAATTCGTGATCTGGATTCGGCAATGGCCGCGATTAATGCCGCCATGACAGGCCATCTCATGATGACAACCTTACACGCCAATGATGCGGTCAGCATTCTTGAACGTCTGGAGATCATGGGGATACCCGGCAGGCTGATTGCTGACGCCCAGCTGATGGCAGGGCTGATTAGCCAGCGCCTGGTACAGCGTTTGTGCCCGCAGTGTAAAGTCCCCTGGAGCAAAGAAGTAGATCGGCTGGAAGAATTTGACCGGGCACTGATTGAAAAATACTGCCAGCCTGAAAACGTCTGGCTGCGCAATCGGCAAGGCTGTAGTCAGTGCTGGCAGGGCGTTGTCGCCCGCACGGTAATCGCCGAAGTGATCGCACCGGATGCGGCATTTTTTGCAACTTACCTCAGTCAGGGTAAAGCAGCAGCAAAAACATGGTGGAAAAATAATCTGGGTGGAGTAACACGCAATCAGCATCTCTTACACTATGTGAATGCCGGTGAGGTTGATCCCCTGGCTGCTCATGCCTTGTGTCCTGTAGACGAAGACAGCTATACATTAATCCATTGATTGATCGTATGAACAGACCCTCGACGCTGGTCACACCAGGCAGGTAATAGCGTATGGTAAAAATCACAGATCATGAAGTACGTCTTGACTGTATCTCAATAGAGATACAAAATAAGGTTATGAATGACAACCGGAGAAACTATCTATGGCTCACACTTCAATGTTACACGTTCGTGTTGACGACGAACTGAAGGCTGCCGCAACAGAAAAGCTGAGAAGCGCAGGCCTGACGGTATCAGATGCTGTCCGTATTTTATTGACTCGCATCACCAAAGAAGGCGGGTTGCCTGTCGGGCTCATGGTTGATGCACAAGCGTATGACGTCTGGTTTCGTAACAAAGTGAAAGAAGCCATGGCTGACACCAGGCCTGCCTTATCACACAAACAGGTAATGGATAACACGCAGGTACTGATCGACAGGAAGCGCCGCCGTGCCTGAACGCCCTCTCTTGAAGAGCTGGAGAAAGACGTCGTTGCAGAAAAGCATAGAAAGCCAGACTTTAATCATCCGGAATGCTAAATGTTGGTGAAGAAATGTGATACACTGAATACAATTATTCATAGTGAGATAAACTAAATATGGCAACTTCAATTCGCCTTAATCCTGAAATCGAGCATCGCCTTGATTTTCTTGCTTCAAACACAGGACGCACAAAAGCGTACTATCTGCGTGAACTCATCGAACAGGGTCTTGATGATATGGAAGACTACTATCTTGCCGCTGAAGTCATGGAGCGCATCAGAAAGAAGAAAGAGCAGGTCCATAGCGCTGCTGATGTAAGGAAAGAACTTGATCTGGAAGATTAATTACACCGATACGGCTATCAGGCAGCTTCGCAATTTTGACAGACAGACAGCCAGACGCATTGTTGATTATATGGATGAACGTATTGCCGGGCTTGAAAATCCACGCTGTACCGGCAAAGCGCTGACAGGCCCTTTCGGTGGATTATGGCGTTACCGGGTGGGTGACTGCAGGGTGATATGCGATATTCAGGATGACACCTTGTGTATTCTGGTCGTGCAGACTGGCCACCGTCGTGACGTTTACCGGTAGCTCCCACATTCTTTCCTGTTAAAGCCAGATTTTCTCCACGCTGAACTCCAGAGCCCTGACAGCATTCTGATTAAATTTTAGCAAGGAATAACCATGTTTCACCGGCTGCAATGTTCATTGCAGTCCGTCCAGCAACGCGCCGGTCATATTAACCGCTGGCTGTATCGACATACCTTTTGTGCCACTGATCGCATTGAATTTTACGAAATGCTTGCATTCCTGCTGGATAACGAAAAACCCCTGCGGCAGGCGTTATCAGATATGCGTGACGTGGCGACAGATTTTGGTCGAACCCGGCATCCTTCTGCGGTGCTGCTGACGGACTGTATTCATGCTCTTGATGAAGGGGAATCAATAGAGGTGGCATTACTCGATTGGGTGCCTGTACAGGAAGCGACATTAATCGGTGCAGGTGTTCTTGAAGGTAAGATAGCTGAATCACTACGCCGGGCCAGCCGGATTGTTGCTGGCAAAGGGGAGATGCTGAGTGCAGTGAAAAACGCCCTCATGTACCCTGGCATATTAATCATTATGGTGATTGCCATGATGTATATGGTCAACGCCAGATTCATTCCGCAGCTGGAAAAGATGGTGCCACGCGAGAAATGGCAGGGAGCCATCTGGCTCCTGGGAAATCTCTCGCAGACTGTCATAGAACATGGGGTTTTATTGCTCTTTCTGGTTTTCTGGCTGGCTGGCATGGTGTACTGGTCACTGGAAAACTACACTGGCAGACTGCGTCCTCATCTTGATTTAATGCTCCCCTGGTCACTGTACCGTATTTTTCAGGGAGTCACGTTTCTGCTCACTATCTCTGCCCTGCTGCGTGTGAATATCCAGACACTGGATGCACTGAATATCATTAACGAAAATGCCTGCCCATGGCTGCAACAGCGAATTAATGCCACCCGGTTCCATATCCGCCAGGGCCAGCATTTAGGGAAAGCCTTAAAAAGTACCGGGTATCACTTTCCATCAAAAGAATGTGTGAATCAAATGATGTTACTCACCGAAGGAGACGGCGCTGAACATATCCTTGAAGGCTATGCCAGTCGCTGGCTCCTGCAGGCGATAAAAGATGTCAGGAAGAAAGCACTTCTTTTAACCGTGTTCTGCTTTGCTCTGGTGTTCTCTTATATGGCCACCCTGTTGCTGGCAGTCTCACAAATTAATTCACTTATTGATTTATCAGGAAAATAAAATGACGGTTAATACATTACAAAAAGCCAGCCTGGATCGCGGCTGGCTGGGACTGGAAGCGGGCGGTGTATTACTGCTCATTATGGTTGGAACGGTATTAGCATTAGTGCTCGTTGCTTCATTGTTCAGCAAAAACGACACCAGTACGGAGCTATCCAATGCCCAGTTCATCATGAACCAGGCACGCGGATTGCTGAAATCGCGGGGAAGCTATGATTTTACCAGCGCGGCGAAAATGACAGGGACACTGATCCAGTTTGGAGGGGTCCCTGCCGGGATGACCATTAATGGCAATGCACAATCAGGGACAGCGACTGCGGTGAATGTATGGGGTGGTGATGTGATTGTGGCACCCGAAAAAGTTAATGGCTCTGCGAACAATAAAGGTTTCTCAGTGACATATAAAAATATCCCCCAGGAAGCCTGTGCGACGCTGGCAACCAAAATGAGTGAAACCAGTCTGGTGAACGAATTGAATATTTCCGGGACCAACAATATCGGCGGTGTCAGCGCCGAAAAGGCAGGCGCACAATGTAGAGCGAATAATGGCTCGACAGGAACCAATACCCTCATTTTCAAGTCTAATAATTAACCAATCCATTCTGAAGCCAGAACGGGGATTTTTCTCCCTGTAACTGCATGGGCAGGAAAATCCATGAGATACCAACGTGTTTTGACATGGCCAGTTCTGGCCATGTCAGTGCTGCTGTTTCCCGCTGCCGGAAAAGCATTTTGCTTTAATGCCGCCGGGGAGAAATACAAAATAGATCCACTGCTGCTGAAATCCATTGCAACACAGGAAAGCGGGTTAAATCCCGGTGCCATCAATCACAACAAAAATCACACAGGAAAAATAACCAGTACGGATTACGGCGTGATGCAAATTAATTCCAGTCACATTCCTGCGTTGATATCAATGGGCATCATCCACTCGAAGGATGACTTACTCAACAATGCCTGCCTTAACGTGCAGACAGGCGCATGGATCCTCGCCCGTCACATTAAGCAATGTGGGGTTAACTGGATGTGCCTGGGTTCCTACAACGCCGGATTTCGTGAAAATAATGATGAGAAACGCATGAAATATGCCAGACGCATCTATGTTATTTACGGCGGGTATCTGGCAGAGGCGAAAAAAGCCTCATGAATACCTGGCCACTGTTATTTTTTTTCCTGCTGGCATATGGGTTTCAGCTTGCTGCCTTGTCTATGGCTGACCGCTTTATTGCGTTACAGGATGGGCACTCCAGTCTGTCGTTTAAAGGGTATTACCTGATAATTATTCCGCTTTTCTCTGTCCTGGCAGTCTCGCGGATACCAGAAGAGACAACGCTGACTGTCCTGCTATTTCGCGCCGCATTCTATGGCTTCCTGTTGTTATTTATAGTCTGTGATAGTGAGCGTCACTGGCTTCCACGCTGTTTCACGCTGGCTTTTTTTGTCACTGGGATGGCCTGCCAGTTACTGCTGCAGCCTTCCCGAGTCTGGCTCGCTGTGCTGGCAGCGGCGGCTCTGTGGACAGGATTAGTCATTTTTCGTACTTGTGTTAACCGGCGCAGTAATGCGGACGTGTTTGGACTGGGTGATGTTTATCTTATCGCCGGTTTAACTGCATGGTTTTCTGTTTCTGCGGTACTGGAAATCATTTCCGTGGCTGCAGGACTGGCAATGCTGCTGCTTTGGGTAAAAAAACACCGATCTCCTTCACGCTGGCGTCACCACCAGGAATACCGCGGAGTGCCATTTGCACCCTTTTTATGTGGTGTCACCGCTGTCCATGCGCTGTTTTCTGGCTCCTTTTTTTAATCAGGATTGAATAATGAAAAAAAATCCTCCTGCGAAAATACACCGCGGGTTTATGGCGCTGGAATCCCTGGGTGTTCTGCTCATTATCCTGCTGGCATCGTTATTTGCCGCTGAAAAGGTATCTGATTATCTGCAGGAAAAAGAATGGAGCGTCATGGCGGTCCATGCCACCGCCTTTAATGAAGCGGCAAAAAATTATATCGCTGATCACACCGATGCGTTGCTGCTGGCCGGTCACACGCGGATAACCTCCTCACTGCTGATTAACACAGGCTACCTGCAGGCGGGATTTTCAGCAGAAAACAGTTTTGGCCAGACCTACCTGACAGGAGTGGTTAAAAACACACTCAGGAACAAGCTACAGGCATTAACCTGCACGACAGGTGGAACGGCAATTTCCCCGCGCGGATTGCGTTCAATCTCTACACAGATTCATGGACTGGGAGGTTATGTCAATGAAGACAATGTTGCTACCGGTGCGTATGGAGGCTGGAGCAGCAACACCGGGGATTTTGGTATCAGTTGTACGACGGGACATATTGCCATCGCCCTGTCGTCTGAAGTATTGGGGACTGCCATGCAGGAAAGCGATCGATTGTACCGTTACCGGGTCAATGGCCGCCCCGATTTGAACCGGATGCATACGGATATTGATATGCACAACCACTCTGTTAACGCGGCCGATACCCTGAATGCCAGAACAGGTCGTTTTAGTGAAGATGTCATTGCCAGAGGCTGGCTGAACGAAACCCACGGCGGTGGATTGTATATGGACGACAGTGACTGGATTAAATCCGTAAACGGCAAGGGGATCTACACCACCGGGAAACTACGGGCTGGATTACTGCAGATCGACACGATCGTTGCTGCCGGTAGTTCCTGTCCCGTGAACGGACTCGTTGGCCGGGATAACCTGGGGGCCTTATTGTCCTGTCAGTCAGGACGCTGGCAGACAGCGGGAAGTGGTGGCAGCATCAGTCGTGCCGCGACCAATCATCTTGCCTTCATTGCGCAGGAAAGTTACTCAATGATGACCGTTTCTGTTGCGTCAAAATTTAACCCAAATGACAGGGGACATACGGCCTCTGCCATATTTAACGTGACAGTGAATGGCAAAAAAATTGGAACGATCACCAATACCATGAACGTACAGAAAGGGGGGGATAGAGGACATTACTGGGGCTACCAGACGTCATCGGTATCACACAGGATGTACCAGTACAAAATACAATCCGGCGACAAAATTCAGGTGAACTTTGTTAAAGGATATCTGCATCATTCCAGTGATATTCAGGTCAGTCTGACAAACTGATTTGCCTGATTTTTTAAAATTAAAGGGAGGAATGAAGATGGAAATTTTTACGTTACCGAATGAGATTTTTTTAATCTCATTGTCATCTGAATTTTAAAAGGAAACAACCCATGCCGGACTACACAGAAATTAAATGCATTCTTTCAAATGTTCGCAGCATTAATGCCTTTGTCCGCGAAATGGATTATGTTTTTTTGCTGGAAGCCTATAAAAAATTAGGAGCTGCATTAGCTGAACGCAAAAATACTCTTGATCGCAGACAGAAAGAATTAATGGAAAAGGAAGAAAAGAAAAAAGAATTGCTGTCCTTAATTGCCAGCGAAGGATTCACGCTTGAAGAATTGAAGGCCAGTAAAAAAAATAAAAAAACACAGGTTCAACGACCAC
>JACCDN010580139.1_pt1 | contig 39933 bp, 35 predicted proteins | sample 7441691 | NCBI WGS metagenome assembly JACCDN01 (sample SAMN15323439, study PRJNA562643) | freshwater metagenome | isolation source: river surface water | place: USA:Blue River Watershed | collected 2017-08-16 | reverse complement strand
TGTCGATGTGCTGGTGGCTCGTGCACCAGGACCAAAAGCCGGATCTCATCAGCGACCTGACGACCGCTGCCGTCATCGGGACGTTTCTCATCGGGAGCCTCGGGCTGCTCTCATGGATCGGAACAGCGAAAGACTTCAAAAAGCGAGGCGTTCCGGAAGATCAAGCGGAGTGGTACGCCGCCCGCGGATTCATCAAGTACATCCTGCTGCCGCCGGTGTCGCTTTATCTGAGCTTCAAGGAGGTCGTGGCCTGGCGCGCGTGGAAGAAGGCCGGGAGACGCTGGTCGGCGCTGCCTTGGACCGAGGAATTGGCAATCTGGCGAGTCGTCGAGAGCTTCCGCAAGGAGATGGACATCCATACCGCGTTCCGTGAGCGCATCAAGGAGCGCGGAATAGCCCTGAGAAAAGAGGCGCGACAGGTGCGTGAGCATGGATCGGGGCTCGTGCAGAAGGCGAGCAACGAAGAGCAGCCGGATCTCGCGGGACATTACCGAATCACCGGCGAAGCGGAACGGAAGCGGGCGAATGAGCTGGATCAGGAGGCGGATCGGCTCAAGGGGCTGGAGCAGAAAGCGGACGACCGCCTCGTCGAACTCACGATCCTGACTTCCGCGTACAAGGAACTCCAGCTCAGCCGCTCGCGCCTGCGGGCGGCCGATGCGCTGGTGCCGACGACGGCCGCGCTCGAGCTGCAGGAGAAGTTGCGGCAGACGCATCTCGCCCTGTGCGCGTTGGAGCGGGAGGAGAAGCCGGTGAAGGCGCCAGTCGATCCCCTCAGCCAAGATGAGGATGCGCGCCTGAGCGCGGAGATCGAACGCGTGGCGGAGCAGAAGGGCGTGCGCTGACCCCTCGGAACGAGGGGCTTTTCTTTTTGGGAGACGCGTCAAGCGTTTTCAGGGAACTGATAGACCGTGACGTACGCTCCCTTCTTTATAACGGGAAACGGCAACGCCGGAGCGAGGAAGACGACGATACGCGTCCCAGGACGCAAAGCACGCGATAGGAACGGGACGAGTTTTTCACGCATGCCGGAGAAGCCAAAGACCGTGATGACCGTTGCTTGAGTGAGATCGGCGGAAAAGAGGTCGCCACGGATGATGCGGGCCCGCGCACCGAAGCGACGGAGGCGCCAACGGGAAAAGACGGCCAGCAGCGGGTGAAATTCGTAGCCCCTGACCCGAGCCCCACGATCTGCTGCAGCCTTAAGAACCTTCCCGCTCCCCGACCCCAAATCGATCACCACGTCGCACTCATTGACGGGACAGAATTGAAAGGCTTCTTCCAGCCAACGGCGCGGGACAGGAACGAACGGCGCTCCCCCATGAACGCCCGCGAACCAACGGACCAAGGTCCAGAGGATGACGAGAAAGAGGAGCAGTAGGAAAAGCGAAACGGCAAACGGCATGACAGGATTAAACACCCGACGGGACAGATCAACAATCATCCCCCCCTAAAATCTACAATCTAGGCAAAGAAAAACGGGGATCCTGGAGGGGATCCCCGAAGGGTCAGTACGCGTCGCGGCGCTGGCGGCGCTCGCGCGGGGCGCCGGCGGAACGGTCGTCGGCGGGAGGCGTGCCCGCCGGCGGACGATCGCCGCGGCCGATGGCGTTGGCATAGGGGCCGATGGCGTTCATGATGCGGCCGAGCTGACGGGAGTCGGTCCCGAGAGCCCTGAGACGATCAGCGAGGGCATCGAGCGTCTTGACAGTGCCTTCGGTGAGGGCGACGAGGGCCCCGCAGATGGTGCAGACGTCATCCGGATCCTCCGCGACGATGACGTGATCACCGAGAAGTTCGCGCCAGGAAGACTCGACCGTCCCACGGTCATGGACGAAGCCGCACCCGCTCGCCCGAAACTGATCCGGGATGACGAAGAAGACGTGATACATCCGCTGCGCCTCCTGGAGCAGTTCGCGAACGGGACGAGCCTTCTCGTGGATATCCCCGAAGACGTTGGTGATCTCGGAAGGGCCCGAGAAGCGGAAGGGATGGTCGTCCCCCGTGAGGAAGGCGTACCCGCGCTTGCCGCGCTTCTCGAAGCAATCGATGCTGGTACGCTGGGCGAGGAAGGGGAAACAGAGGTGATACGACTCCCCTGCATTGGCGCCACCCTTGAACAGCTTACGCGGATAACGCAGGAGCCAGCTGTTCATCGGTCCTTCCTCGGATTCGAACTGGCCAACCTGGATCGGGCGCGGCATGTCCGTCTCCGTATCCCCGACCATCCCGAAGAGGATCTGCGGATGATGAATGCCGAGTCCGATAACCGTAGCCATGAAGGCGGGGAGCGTCCGGGTTGCCAGGTTGAACGGGATGTCGTGCATCGACTGCGTCCCATCGAGGAAAAAGGCGATCGCGAGCGACGCAGGATGCTTCGCGCTATCGCGACTCTCGCGCGGCCTCATGTTGTAGACGCACATGTCGTCGCGGACGCAGGTCTCCTTGAAGGTCTCCCCGGGCGGGAGGGTCGCCTGATGCTGAGTGATTTGTTGGTGCGCCTCGTGACTGTAACCGCCGTATCCCATGATGATTTCTCCTGTGTTGCGAACGTGGACGTGGAAGAGGATCAGCCCCGCGGTTTCGGGGGCAGATAGAAGGGGACGTAGTCAGGCCGCCCTTCGGTGCGCTTGAGGCTCTTCACGATCCCGAGGAACGGGTCGTGGATCTGCCGCATCGTGTCGGTGATGCGGAGCGGTGACACAGGCCCGTACCCCGCGTGGGCGCGGACGAACTCCGTGGCGTCATCGATCGCATCCGGAGGGAGCTCCCCCGTCGCCAGATCCGCCCCGAGCAGGTACAGCAGCGACCGACAGGTCATCATGACGTCACGGGAACGCGTGTGGCGCGCGCCCGTCGGATCATCCGGAAGGAAGAGCTCGCGCCCAGGAACACAATCCGCGACCACAGTGCCGAGCGGGCCCGCGTAGGAACAATCGATGAGCGTGAGCATGTGATCCTGAGGGAGGATGAGGAAGTGCTCCGGAAGCGGCGCCCCGTGCGCCCAGTTGCACTGGTGCAGCCAGGCGAGAAGCTCGAAGGCGCGCTTAGCCAGCCAGGCGAAGGCTTCCCGAGGGACGCCTCGCGGATAGGCCTGACGAACTTCGTAGCCGTTGTAGAGGTACCCGGGCTTGTCCTGGAAGACGAGGGCCGGAACGCGAACCCCGTCTTGATCGAGACAGGCCTCGAACGGAAGCGGCTGGTGGATGCGTCGGGCGTAGGCCGCCGTGGCCCCGCTGTCGAAGGACGGGACCGATCGCAGGAAGCTCCGCGCGCGTTCGTACGAGGCTTCCGCCCCGGCCACGCGCGGCGTCTTGATGATGACCACCTCGCACGGTTCATGGAGCGCGGTCGCGCGGAAGACGTGCGAATGGTCCCCCGACCCGATCTGCCCCTCCACGAGGTACGGCCGGCCACCGACCATCCAGGTCGGCGCATCCGGCTGCCGGTGGCGAGCCAGGAAAGCGCGCCGCGTGAGCTTCGGGACGTTCCAGATCTCACGCTCGTTGCCGAACGCGAGAGCTTCGAGGATCGCGCTCTCGAGCGTTTCGCCCGTGAGGTCGTACTCAGCGGGCGTGTCGAGCAGCGTCGGCGCTTCCTCGGGGCGAGAGAACGTCCGCTGCACGTCGAAAAGGAAGGCGAGGAAGAGGTAGAGCGGAAGCCCTTCCTCCTCCAGTCGCCGGTCGAGCGCGCGGTTGATCCGCCCTCCGCACCAGGCCCGAATCCCCTCGTCGGTGAGCGGAAGCTCGTGGCCGGGAACCGTGAGGGCATCCGTCTCGGCCTGCGGCTCGACGAGACGCCCCGTCGACCAGGCCAGCTTGCGCAGCCGGAACGGGATCAGGACGGCCTTGCCGCGCTTGCAGGTCGGGCACAGGTGCCCGAGAGGCAACCCTGTAACGGCACCCCCCTCCACCTGGAGCAGGAGCACCCCACAGGCATCACACACCGGCGTCGACGGATCGACACCATGAAGGAACCGTACGAACTCGTCTCGTTCCCCCGGAGGACAGGCGTCGATGCCAGACGCTTCACGCGCCGCCACGACATCCTGCTCCGTGATGGCCCGCACGTGCCCGAAGGTCGGCTTCAGCCCGAGCAGGCGTTCGCCCATTCGCGCCGAAATCATCTGACGCCGTGATGCGGAGGCCATGGCCTCGATCCCCTCGAACCACTTCCTGAACCCCTCGCGCAGATGCGACGGAAGGGCGACCATTCGAACGTCCATCATTCCCATTGGAACCTCCATCCTGACGCTTCGGCATCGATCGACTGAGCTAACTTCGTGTATATTATACACGTAGCTAGATACTTTATGTGTACCACGTACCAAAAGCACCGTCAAGACCTGCCCTGAAACGATGCGGCACGCTTTCCTTCGTGCGGACAAGACAAGAAAAAGACCGAATCATCGGTCTTTTTCTGTTTCACCCGCCTTCCCTGATCCTTCACTCACCTTCTTGGTCCGACGCTTCTTGGCGACGACGGCGCTCGGCGCACCTGAGGGAGCAATGTCTTGCGTGACACCCTTCGGCGCAACCGCCGCCTCCAACCCCTCCACCTTCTCGCGCCAATATTGAAACCGCGAGCGGTCATCCGACAGCAGACGGAACTTCTGATACCAGAGGCGCGCTTCCTGCGGATCCCCCATCCCGACGGCGATCTCGAGGGCTTGTTCAACGTATTTGGCGCTGTTCGGCTCGAGTTCGACGGCACGTTTGGCGGAGGGCCAGGCCTTCAGGAGGTCTCCGGTCTCCGTATAATGTTGGGCGAGTTCAGCGTGGCGATAGGCTTGCTTGCCGCCAAGCTCGACCGCGTGAAGGCGATAGAGCTCGGCTTCGTGCCAATGACCGGCGGCTTCCTCAATGTCGGCAAGCGCCGCATACGTGGCATCATCCGCACGTTTCATCTTGAGGATGAACGAGAAGGTCTCTTGCGCCTGCGGATAGAGTTTCTGTTTCAAGTAAATCTGACCCAAGCCCTTGTAGGCCTCGACATGATGCGGATCGAGAGCGAGGACATCGAGGAAGCGCTTTTCCGCTTCAGCCCACTTGACGTCGCGCATCAGCGAACGCGCTTCGGTGAGGAGGACCTTGATACGTTCGCGCGTGGTTGGCGTGAGCGAGGAGAACGGGCTCTTTACGGAGCCATAGGTACTTTCAATGGCGCGCAAGCGATGCGTGGCGCCGTCGTACAAGGCCCCGAACTGACGCGCGAACGCACGACCCATCCGGCGGAACGGCTGTGAACGCTCGGCCCGCATCCGCTCGAAGCGCTTACGGATCATGGTTTCACGCTTGGCACGATACTGCTCTTCCTTAATCGTAAGCGGATCAAGCAGGCGCAAGTCCGTCCAACGACGAGCCAGCAAGAAGGCCGCCCAGGCGAGACAGCCTACGGCAAGCGCCAAAAAGATCAGGGGAATGAGCATGGGAGCAAAACGACCGGCTTAGGCCGTGGACGCGGCGCGGCAGAGCATGCCGAACACCCGTGGATCCAGCGACGCACCACCGACCAACACCCCATCAATATGCGTCGTCGAGAGGTAATCGGCGACGTTGCGGGGATCAACAGATCCACCATACAGGATCTGCACGCGTTCGGCCACCGCATCGCCGAGCTTCTTGCGGATGATCTCGCGGATACATTCGTGCATATCACGCGCCTCTTGCGGAGGGCACGCTTTGCCGGAGCCAATCGCCCAGATAGGCTCGTATGCGAAGACGGGTTGGAGCTTCTCATCGTCCCAATCCAAGCCCCCCAGGACAGCCTGGACCTGTTGGCGCAAGACCTTGGCGACTTCGGCCTTCCCTTTCTTCTTTTGCGCATCCGTCTCGCCGACGCAGATCACGGGGCGGATGCCCGCCTTCTGCAGGGCGATGGCCTTCTTGGCGACCATCTCGTCGGTCTCGTTCAGGAGAAGGCGACGTTCGCTGTGACCCACAAGACACAAGGACGCGCCGAGCTCGACGAGCATCGAGGGGGCGATCTCACCGGTAAAGGCACCTTCCTCCAACCACGAGACGTTCTGGGCCGCCAAAACGGGCACGGAGGCACGTCCAAGCGAGGCCTTCGCGGCCGGCAAGGAGACGTGCGGTACAGCAACCGCGATCTCAAGGTCTTTCGGCAAACGTTCGCGGCGGAACGCGCGGATCCAGGACCCGGCCTTGATGGGGCCGTACATCATCTTCCAGTTGGCAATGATAAGCTTGGACATAAAAAAGTCCTCCTTTTCCTACCTTATTTTTAGTTTTTTGGCAATAGGTAAGGCAAAAAGGAGAAAAAGTCCTTTTAATCTCTTAAAAGCCGGGTGAGCTCCCCCGTCGGGAAGGGTCGGGCCGGCGCCCCACGGCCCACCCTTTTCCCTCGGGCGGGAGGCGCTCGCCGAACGGGCAAAATGGGCGAACGAAAGCGAAGCCATAACGGCTTCGCTTCCCTACTGGGGCTTATCTTAAAACCACCCTTTTAATTGCTTCTCCCCCTCAAACGGCCCCACGACCGACACGGCGTACGCATCGCGCCTGAAGATCTCTTTCGCAACCTGTTGCAGCTGCTTGGGCGTGACGGCGGCCAATCCCTTCATCCGGTCTTCTGGCGTGCGCCATTTGTCGCGGTAGCAGAGCTGGTCGCCGTACCAGTCAGCGCGGGTGAGAGGGTCCTCGAAGTCGAGGAAGAACTTGCCGCGGACGAAATCCTTGGCGCGATTGAGCTCTTGGAGGGAGACGGGCTTTTGCTTGATCTTCTCGAGTTCGGCCCAGATGACGTCGACGGCTTCCTGGAGGCGGCCCTTTTCGAGCCCGGCGGTGATGCGGAAGGAACCGATGTCGTCGTAGGAGGCGCGGCTGGCACCGATGTTGTAGCAGAGGCCGCGGCGTTCGCGGACCTCGGTGAAGAGGCGCGACGACATGGTGCCGCCGAGAATGATGGCGAGGAGGCGGGCGGCGTCCTGGCGCGGGTCGAGGATCGGGAAGGTCAGGAACGAGAGGCCGAGCTGGGCTTGCTCGATGTTTTTCTTGCGGACGGTGAGGCGCAGGCCCTTGACGTCCGTGACGGCGAACGGGCGGACGGGGCCGGGCGCAACGGAAGCGTGTTTTGGCCAGGAGCCGAACGTTTCCTCGAGCTGCTTCCAGGTCCCCTTCGGGAGGCGGCCGGCCACGGCGATGACCATGCGGTCGGGACGGTAGTAGCGGTGAAAATAGGAGACGATTTCGTCGCGGGTCACTTTACGGATGATGTCGCGGGTGCCGGCGATGTTCCAACCGAGGGGGTGTTCGCCGAAGGTCATTTCATCCAAAAGGTCCCCCATCTGGCTCTGCGGGTTATCCTCGTACATGTTGATCTCCTCGATGATGACACCGCGCTCACGGTCGATCTCTTCCGCCTTGAAGGTGGAATGCGCCAGCATGTCGTGGAGGACGTCGATGGCCTGCGGGAGGCGCTCGGCTTCGATCTTCACGTAATACGAAGTGCGGTCCTTGCCGGTGGAGGCGTTGTAGTCGGCGCCAAAGCGGTCGAGGTCACGGCTGATGGCTTGGGCGGTGGGGCGGCGGCGCGTGCCCTTAAACATGAGGTGCTCCAAAAAGTGGGAGACGCCGTTGATGGCGGGGTCCTCATGGCGGGAGCCGACATTCACGAAGACCTCGATGGCACAGGCGGTGCTGGTTGGCTGTTCGATCCAGGCGACGCGCATCCCGTTCTTGAGGGTGCGGAGTGTGGGTGAAAGGGCTTTTTTTGGCATAATCTTAGCCTAAATGAGGCGTTCGGCGACCCACGCGGGGACGTCGGCGAGCGGGACGCGGACCTGTTCCATGGAGTCGCGGTCGCGGATGGTTACCTCGTTCTTTTCGGCCGTATCGAAGTCGACGGTGACGCACCAGGGGGTGCCAATCTCGTCTTGGCGGCGGTAGCGCTTGCCGATGGAGCCGGACTCGTCGTATTCGACCATCCAGCCGCGGCGGCGCAACTCCTTCAACAGGCCTTGGGCGATTTCCGGGAGGCCGTTCTTTTTTTGGAGCGGCAAGACGGCGACCTTCACGGGCGCGAGCTTCGCGGGCAGGCGGAGGACCATGCGGGGTTCGGTTTCGCCTTCGACGGAGGTGTCGGCCTCGTCGATATCGAGGTGTTCGCAGAGGACAGCCAAGACGGAACGGGTGAGGCCCCAGGTGGGCTCGATGACGTGCGGCAGGACGCGCTCGCCGGTGCCTTGGTCGAACCAGCGGAGGTCTTCGCCCGAGAATTCCTGATGACGCGACAAGTCGTGGTCGCCACGGTTGGCGAGGCCGCCGAGCTCTTTGAGACCAAAGGGAAATTGGTATTCGGGGTCGATGGAGCGCCTGGAGTAGAAGGCGCGGTCGGCGTCGGCAATCTCGTGGTAGACCACATGTTCCGGATTGATCTTGAGGACGTCGGTGACCCACGCCTTATATTCTTCGAGCCACATCTCGTAGGCGCGTGGGGCGTCTTCGGGGCGCACGAAATACTCGATTTCCATCTGTTCGAATTCGCGGGTGCGGAAGATGAAGTTGCCGGGAGTGATCTCGTTGCGGAAGGCCTTGCCGACCTGGGCGATGCCGAACGGGAGCTTCTTGCGCATCGAGTCGCGGATGTCCTTCCAGGTGGTGAACATGCCGCCGGCGGTTTCGGGACGCAAATACGCGACCGCGGACGCGTCTTCGGTGACGCCAATGAAGGTCTTCAGCATCTGGTTGAACTGCTTGATGTCCGTAAACGGGCCACCACAATCAGGGCAGGCGATCTCCTTGATATCAACCGGACTCCCCTTCTTTTCTTGCGCGTCTTCCATCAGGTGGTCGGCGCGGAAACGGTGGTGACACTTCTTACATTCGACGAGCGGGTCGGCGAAGGTCGTGAGGTGACCGGAGGCTTCCCAGACTTTGGGGTGCTGGATGACGGGGGTGTCGACGCCGACGACGTCGTCACGGTCGCGCACGAAGCGCTGCCACCAGGCGTCGCGGATGTTGTTCTTGAGCTCGATGCCGTACGGGCCGTAGTCCCAGGCGTTGGCGAAGCCGCCATAGATATCAGAATCGGCGAACACGAAACCGCGGCGCTTGCAGAGGGAGACCAGGAGGTCCATCTTTTTGGCGAGATCCATAGGCCGCAACTATTCCATAGGCGGGGGGAAATGGCAAAAATTAGCAATAAATAAAGCGCAACACAAGGAAAAATCCTTTATGCAAATGAAAAAGCTGATCCAATTTCGGGATCAGCGAGAGACGTCAGGGCGGGCCCGGGAGGCGGCGCGGGAAGGCCCAGCGAGAATCGCCAGCGGCGTTTCCCGAAAAGGCACCGAGATATGGGCCCTTCGGCTCGGAAGGAGACCCCTGGAGATGGTGGTACACGAGAGCAGGCACCAGTTCGTGCGCCATCTTCTCCTCAGTGACCCGATAGGCGCCCAGGTAGACGAAGGGGACACATTCGGCATCCATGGCGCGGAGCCAGTTGGGATGGATGATCGCGGCAGCCAGCAGGCTGGCGTCGCAGAGGGTTCCGGGAAGTTCGGGATTGGATTCTCTGAGGATGTCGCTCCCCCGCCCCGCTTCGAAGTCGATCCACTCCCAGGACAGGTATGGCTCGAAGGCATCCGGATCAGGATCGGTGGAGTATGCCCCAAGGGGATCAGACCACCCCTTGAGCCGCGAACTGACGGTGTGATGCGTGCGGATGGCCCCCCAGAGCGGCGTGAGCAGCTTGCCGGGAGGAGCGAAGCGCGGCACGAGGACCGGGGCGACGAGGCGCGCCATCGGGGTCCAGACAGGCATCTCTTGAGCGGCGCGCTCGAAGTGGCGCGCGGAGAAGCTCCAGTTCCCCCAGTATCCCATCGAATTCAGGCGACGAACCGCCTCCAGCTGCTCCCTCGGCCTGCAGAAGAGGGTTCGGATCCGGGCGATCGTGATCTTCCGCTCAGGTGCCTCCACCCCGCCATTGAGGCGAAGGGTCGCCGTTCCGGCCTCGAGCATGGCCCGAAGGACGGCATCATCGGCAAGCATCGCCCTGGCGAGATCCGTCGAGACGCGCTTGGTGAGCAGGTCGAAGAAGGCGCAGTACTCCTTGACCGTGAGGCCGTGGAGGCCGACTTCCGAGATGGGCGGTTCCGTTTCCATGATCGTCTCCCGTGCGTTTGTTGGTCGTAAGGATCTGGACGGCGACAGGACTATCAGAGAAAACCGCCCCCGTCAACGCCCCTGCGCGCAAGCGTGCGAGCCAAAAACGAGGCCAAGCCTCGTTTATACCTTCAAAATCTCTTCTTCTTTCTCGTTCGTGATGCGTTCGACGGCGGCATTCTGTTCCGCCACGACCTTGTCCAGCTGCTCCAAGAACCGGCGGCGGTCGTCTTCGGAGATGGTTTTAGCCTTCTCATCGTCCGTAATGAGGGACTTCACCTTTTCGCGTACGTTGCGGATGCCGATGCGCGCTTCTTCGGACTTTTGGCGGAGAACTTTCACGAGACTCTTGCGGCCTTCTTCGGTCATGGGAGGCATGACGAGGCGGATGACGGTGCCAGCGACGTTCGGCTGCATGCCGAGGGAGGCGTCGATGAGGGCTTTTTCGATGTCTTTCACGATGGACTTGTCCCAGGGCTCGATCTGGAGGGTTTTCGCGTCAGGAGTCGTCAGCGAGGCGACGCCTTTGATGTCCATAATCTGACCGTAGGCTTCGACGCGGATGTTTTCGACGAGTTGGACGTTGGCGCGGCCGGTGCGCAAAGACTGGAGCTCGCGCTGAAAATGATCGATGGCTTTTTGGAATTCGGCGCGGTGCTGGTCGAGATGGGAGGACATATTCGAGGGAAAGCGTGCCATAGGAACGAGCTGGACGTCAATGGAGAAAAGACCGGAGGCGCTCCCCCATCCCTTGACTTCATGCGCATTTTTTCTCTAGGATTCGGACCATTCCCAACGGGGAAGAAAGGGAGATTGAGATGGGAGAGAAAACAGGGAGCACGATCACCGAAGCGAAACAGGCCTTCACAAAGGCCTTCGTAGCCCTGATCGAGGTGGAAGCGGAACTGCAGCCCCCGGTAGGCATGATCGAGGGCGGGGACGGGGCACCGGTCATGATCCAGGAATTGAGCGCGTCCGACGAGGTGGACGCGACCTGGAAGGTCCGACACGGATGCCGGGCCGAGGAAGAGGCGCTGTTCGTCGAGCATGTTCCGGCGACGCTGTGGCCGCGAGCGAACGCCGCCGGCGAGAGGGTCGCTCCGGAAGCCCCAGCGGTCCCCCGCGGGGAGTGGCTCACGTTCCCCAAGACGTACGCGGGCTACCCGGTGTACTACCGGAAGGGTGCAACGGCTGAGCGCGCAACCTGAGCCGACATGGCTCATTTTTTCTTTTCAAAAAATCCCCCACCATGACGGCAAGGGATTTTTTGGATGGAAGCATCTACCGGCGCGGGATCGTCCCAAGATAGAGGTTGTTCTGCGGCCCCTGATCAAACACGATGAACGCGGCGGAACGGGTCGTCGGGAGCTGCTTCGGCGTCCAGGTCTGACCGAGGTCGCTCGTGAAGACGATGGACGTGTCGGTCGCGTAGACGAGGACGTTGGGATTCTTCGGATGGATCGAGAAGGCGCGAATGTTGGTGGTAGCGGGGGGCGTCGGGAGGGAAAGGGCGCGCCAGCTGGTGCCGCCGTCTTCGGAACGGAGGATGCCATTGCGCGAGACATGGTAGACGATGTTGGAATTTGCGGCATCGAGGACGATCTTCAGCGGACGGCGGGCGCCGTCGTAGGTGTCGAGCTCGGAACGGATCTCGATCCAGGTCGCGCCCGCGTCGGTGCTCTTGAGGAGACCGGCGCCGTTCGTGGCGACGTAGAGGATATTGCGGTTCCGTGGGTCGATCACGAGGTCGTTGATGCGGGCATCCGCGCGATAGAGGACGCGCCAAGAGGCGCCGCCATCTTCGGAGCGAAGGAGGTCGCCGTCGGCGTTGCCGGCGTAGACGACGTTCGGGCTCATCGCATCAATCACGACCGTCGTGTAGAGCTGGGCGGTACGTGGATCGTAATAAGCCTGGTTCCAGGTACGGCCACAGGTCGTTGTCTTCATGAGCTGGTTCGCGCGCGCGACGAACACCGTACACGTGTCGCGTGGATCGACGGCGATCGCCTCGACCTGGCCGGTCGTAAGGCCACGGGCCTGCTGCCAAGATTGACCAGCATCAAGGGTGACGAGGAGACCGTTCTGGACGGTGCCGACATACATGACGTCGGGATCTTGCGGATCGAAGGCGGAAGAAACGGTGCCGACGCCCGCGATGCTGCCGATCTTCGCGCCCTGGTTGAGCACGCTCGGCTGGACCCAATCGGTGCCGTAGTTGGCGGTGCGGTAGACACCCCCATCAGCGACCGCGGGCGCTTGGGCACCGAAACAACCTGCCCCCATCAACGAAAGACTCCCCAAGGCCAAGAAAAGAACGCTGCGTTTCATATGGCCTTGATGATAGCACGAAGGCGGATGGGAGAAAAAGATCGTTAACGCGCCCATTCCTCAACGGCTTGGAGATGCTGGTGCGGCGGGACGAGGCCTTGGAGACGCTTCCATTCGAAGGCTAGGCGGACGGGTAACGGGCCACCAATGGTGCGCCACGCCAAACGAATCGCTTCACCCCAAGCAAACCGCTCGCTCCCCTTCTGTATCTGACGGCGCGCCAACAGGAACAAGAGCAGACGCCAGCCTTGATCACCCTCTTCGCGCGCATCGAGGGCTTTTTGCCAGTCGTCCAAAGCAGCGATCAGACGACCCGGTTCGGGCTCGGAAAAGGCCTGTTCGAGACGATCGGCGAAACGGGAGAGATCCGTCCACCAATCCGGGTCTTGGAGGCGACGGATGAGCAGGCCGGGACGACCATAGGCGTCCGCCACCCAAGCGGCGGGGACCTTCAGCTCGGTTTCAGCCCAACGCTGCAATTCAGCAAGCGGGACTTCTGGGACGGCGAGGGGGACGAGACGGGAACGGAGCGTGGCCGGCAACCGTTCGGGCTGCGACGCAATAAAGAAAAAGGTCACGCCCGGACGCGGCTCTTCGACGTCCTTCAGGAGCGCGTTAAACCCCGCCGTATTCAGGCCTTCGGCATGGTCGATGAGGAAAACACGATGGCCGCCGCGCGCCGAGGTGCGGTGGGCGCGCTCGAGAAAGGCGCGAACGGCTTCGATGCCGGCTTCCTGCTGGGCGTCAAGGAGGGTGATGTCCGGATGGCCTTCGAGCGGCAATGGTTCGGGATGATCGACCAAACCACGAGCAAAGCGCTCGGCGAGGCGACGCTTACCGACGTGTTCGGGACCAAAAAAACCGTACGCTCCCGCCGGATGCGCCTGCATGCGGTCGAGGAGACGAAGGAGATCGGTGTGGCCGCAAAGCGGGAAATGCATGGCGACACCCTACCCCACCGGGGTCGACGCTGACAAAAACGGCGAAAGGGCACGAAAAATGAGCAGGCCTTTGCTTTTGCTTCTGCCCAGCACCTGCTACACTTTTTGTATCTATGCGTCGGCTCGATCTCACCTTTACGGCCCTACAAGTCCCCACAGACCTGCTTGCGCTTTGTGGCGCCGCCCTCACGGCCTACATTCTGCGCTTTTCTCAGCCTTTTTTGGAATACCGACCGATCATCCAACAGATCACGCCAAGTGACTACCTGGCCTCGGCGGCGACGTTCATCTTCGCGTGGCTGATCTGCTTTTGGCTCGCGGGGCTCTACACGACAAGCCATCGTGCGGCCTGGCAGGAATTGGGACGGATCATTCTTGGGAGCACGGCGGGGATGATGATCCTGATCACGTCTGTCTTCTTTCGGCGTGAGGTGACGGCGTCACGCTTCTTAGTGCTAGCGGTGTGGGGACTCGCAATCGTGTACGTGTGGTTGGGGCGGTTGATCCTGCGGGCGGTCCGCCATCACCTCCTCAAGAAGCGGATCGGACACCAGAAGATCGCGGTGATCGGCGCGAGCAATGCGGCAGCTTCGCTGAAAACGCTGTACCTGCAAAAACCCGCCCTTGGATACACGGTCGTACGGAGCTACAAAACCTGGAATGAAACGGCGCGCGCAGAGATGACCGAGCTGCACCGAAAAGGACACCTTGATGGCGTGCTGCTAGCAGAACCGAAGACCAGCAAAGAGCAGGCGCTCGACCTCATCGCCTTCGCGGAGGAGGAACATTTAACCTTCCGCTATCTTGCCGATTTGTTTGCGGCCCGCTTTACGCGGATCGACGTGATGACCGAGGGCGGGATCCCTCTGATCGAACCGAAACGGACACCGCTCGACGGGTGGGGACGGATCGCGAAGCGACTGTTTGACGTGATTGCCGCCTCCATCGCCCTGATTCTGGTCTCGCCGCTGCTCCTTGTCTGCGCCTGCGTTATCTTAATCCAAGACGGGTTTCCGATCCTCTTTCATAACGAACGCGTTGGCGAGCGTGGGAAGCTCTTTTCCGTGTATAAGCTCCGTTCGATGTGGAAAAAAGATTCTATCGGGCCGCAATTTTCCAAGGAAGCGAATGAGCGGAACATCGACCGTGAAAAGGAGCTGATTCGGACAAAAAGCATCAAAGAGGGGCCCATTTACAAGATCCAGGACGATCCCCGCATCACACCATTCGGACACTGGATCCGGCGCTGGTCCATCGATGAGCTGCCCCAATTATTAAATGTCCTGCGAGGAACCATGTCGATCGTGGGACCGCGGCCACACCAACCGCGCGAAGTCAGCAAATACGAGGCACACCATCGCAAGGTTCTCGCAATCAAGCCCGGGATCACAGGAATGGCCCAAGTCTCTGGCCGCAGCGACCTGAATACCGAAGACGAGGCCCGGCTTGACACGTGGTACATCGAGAACTGGTCGCTCTTCCTGGACCTGATCGTGATCCTCAAGACGCCGCTCGCCGTCATCCGCCCCAAAGGCGTCTACTAAACGGGGACCAACCCTGCTAGGCTAGCAGCAATGCGCGTTGCCCTTGTCCATGACTATTTTATTCAAGACGGTGGTGCCGAACGCGTCCTCATGGCGCTGCACCGCCTGTTTCCCGACGCCCCAATCTATACGCTCCTTGCGGACCCGCAGACCTTTCCGCCGGGATTCGCGCCGAAACGGCTGGTGACATCGCCCTTACAGCGGTGGCTGCCGACGCGCGCGTGGTACCCGCTCGTAACAAGCCTAATGCCGCGAATGGTCGAGCGGTTCGACCTCTCGGGGTACGATCTGGTCTTCATTTCATCGTCTAGCTTCGGAAAAGGGGTGATCGTGCCGCCGGGGACGCGGACCATCTGCTACCTTCACACGCCGACCCGGTTCTTATGGGAAGATCGACACGCCTACCTGCAAGGCCGCGGCTGGCCATCGTTTGTAAAATGGCCATTAGAGGCGGCTTTTCATCGTCTCCGAACCTGGGATTACCAGGCGGCCCAACGGCCGGATACGCTCCTGACGAATAGCCCCCTGTCGCAAGCCCGCATCCAACGGTACTACCAACGATCCGCAAACATCGTCCATCCACCCATCGAATTAGCCCAAATTCCCTTCACCCGAACGAATGCGGGGCGATTTTGGCTGACGGGCGGACGGCTGGTCGCCTACAAGCGTTTTGACCTGTGCATCGAAGCGGCGAACCACCTGCGCGCGCCCTTAAAAATTTTTGGCGAAGGGCCGCAGATGCCTGCCCTGAAGCGGTTAGCGGGTCCGACCGTCGAATTTCTGGGCACGGTCGATGAGGCGACAAAATGGGCCCTTTATCGTGACGCATACGCGTTCCTGCATCCGGGGATTGAGGATTTTGGCATGACGATGCTAGAGGCGCAAGCGAGCGGTACGCCCGTCATTGCGAGCGCCGCGGGTGGGGCGCTTGAAATCATTGAGCCGGGAAAGACCGGGGCATTCCTCCCCACGACGACACCCATCGCCCTCATCGAGGCGATGCGCGCCCTCCCAAAAATGGACTACCTTCCCTCCGAGATTCGGTCGCGCATGGCCAAGTTTGATCTCGCGCTCTTTCACGCGACGATACGCGCCTATGCGAACCCTGGTTGACGCAAGTTGCTTGCGCGGAGCACAACCGACGGGCGTATCGAACATCGTGCGCGAGCTGCTACGCGTGAACGCCTTCAATTTACAAGGAACAGTCGAGCTCGCAACGTACGGCTGGCAACCGCCGAGCGAGACGGAGCGGCGTTCTACGCCGTACCCTTGGCGACACGTCCGACTCCCCAGCAAGGCGATGCACGCCCTATGCGTAAGCGGACTGTTTTCGTTCGAGCGCCTGTTCGGCAAGGCGGATCGGCTTTTTTTTCCAAACCTCAATATCGTCGGCCGCCCCAGGCTCCCCTACACGCTTCTCGTACATGACCTGTCATTCTTCATACAGCCCCGCTGGTTCACGCCAAAAACACGGGCCTGGCACGCCTTCGCGCGACCGAGGGCCCTTATCTCCGAAGCGGAAACCCTTTTCGTCGTGTCAGAATGGAGCAAGCTAGACCTCGTACAGCTGCTCGGGGTTCCGATGCGACGGATCCAGCGCATCCCCGTCCCCCTTCCCGTCGAACGCGGCAAAAAGGAACCATCGTTACGGCCCATCCCCGAGCCCTACTTCTTTTTGCTCAGCGCGGCCGACGAGCGAAAAAACGCGTCGGTGGCCCGCCTCGCCTTCCAAGCGTTTCGCGAGACGCATCCACGTCATCGACTCGTCCTCGCGGGCACGACGGAACGGATCAACGAGCCAGGCGTCCGATCACTCGGCTATCTTCCGGAGCACGAACGTAGACGCTGGCTCGAACATGCTCAGGCGCTCCTTTACCCGAGTTGGTATGAAGGATTTGGCCTTCCCCCGCACGAGGCGACCGCGGTCGGCATCCCGACGATCGCTTCCGGGAGCGGCGTGCTCGCCGAGACCTGCCCGCCGGGAACCGTCCTCCTTCCCCCGCACCTTCCCAGCGCTTGGCAGGGCGCCCTTGAGCGGTTCGCCTGAGTGCTTGGGCGTGAGAACAAAAAAGCCCCCGATTGGGGACTTTTTTTCTAACGCGAGCTCCCACCGGTGAGCCGACTTCCGCATCCCATGTAGCAACTCTCGTACGTCGGTTGGCATTCCGTAACTTTAACGCTTCGCTCAAGACACGCGGTGCGATCTGCATCGCAGCGGTAGACGCACTGGCTATACGTCTCAGGAGCTGGCACCGCGGGAGATACCGAAGGCGTTGAGGGCGTGATCGCCTGAATCGTAGGCGCTAATGGGGCGACCGTCGTATTCGAGAGCGTACCCGCATTCAACCGACCGTCTTCGGTGAGGAAACCCGCACTCTGCAGTCGTTCGAACCGCTCGGCGGCACGGGTGCGGCTCTGACACCGGAGCTGGCACATAATGAGCCCTGCATCGCTACGATAGTTTCGCTGGCAATCACTCTGACAGGCATACGCCGTCTGATCGAAGAGGCACGTCCCAAAATTACTGCGGAACGTGTCTGCGTAGTCCCTACACGCCGTCTGATTTGCCTGTCCGCGCAAGGACATGCACTGGCGTACGTACGCCGCCGGTGTCCGGCCACCCTCTACAGGATCGCCATTCTCTAGTAAGATCACCCCTCCGGTGAGGGAAGATTGGTGCACGTACGTGGTCGCGCATTCGATATTCCGGAGTGTATTGGACGGGCAACGGGCCACGCAGCTAATGAATTCCTGCCTTCCCACGGCCCCTTCGGACGTTAAGCCGACCGCCGCGCTCGTAAAACAAGCATCGATACAGCTGTTCACTTGCGCCAAAGTGACGCGGCGCGCGGCCGTCGTTCCGCGACCACACGCCTCGTAAACGCGATCCAGTTTGGTTTCAATGGCGTCAAAACGAGCGGTGTCTTCCGCGTGATACCCCATTAGGTAGGCGCCCACCGAACGAATGCTTGAGTCCACCCCTAAGAGCCGGTTCAAAATATCGCCTTCAGAGGCGCCGACCGTCCGCAACCCCGTCCCAAGGACGAAGAGCGCCACCATCGCCGCGGCAAAAAACAGTTTTTTCATACAACGCCAGTATAGCAAATAATTCAGGAAAAGGATTTGGGTCCCGTGGGGACAACTGCCTCCCACGCCTTTCGGTGCGCGATGGTCCGTTTTCTCGATGGGGACCGGATGAACGCCCATCAGCGCGATCCCACTTTAGGATCCTCCAGTCTCGCGATACACCGGGCCACCTCTTCCCATTCGGCACGCTTCCGACGATCGGCCTCATCCGGATCCCATGCGCCGATCGGTTGGGCGTAGGAGGTGGCGCGCCACAACTCAGCGACCCCAGCGGCGTCGAACAGATCCTTGATACGCGGATCCATCAGGAGCGCATCGTGACGCAAAAGATACCCGATAAGACCCTCCGCGCATTCCTCGATCATGGATGGATCCTTCGCGGCCCGCGCGAGGGCTTCCCGACACGCGAGCAACAACCCTGCGCGGGCCAGAGCTAATGCAGGCGGCACGTCAGAAGGCCTGTCTTCACAGGCCCCATCTTCCGGCCGAAGGCGCGTGGTCCCCGCCACGACGACCTCCGTCCCGGCGCCACGGTCGACGCATTCCAAGTACGCCCCGGAGATCCAAAAATTCGTCCGATCGTCTTCAAAAAAGACGTCGAAGGCCATGTCGCGCGTGAGCGGCCCGATGACGTCGACCCCGGTCACGGATGGGGCCGTCTCGCCATAGACCCGTCCGATCCGCCCCGCGAGACCAAGGGATTCGGTGAGAGCATTCCACCTCACCCGCACACGGTCGGTGACCTGCATATGTCGAGCAGTATATGGAGATTTAGGAATTCCGCCAAAATATGCCGGCTCCTTAGGGCGTACGATCCTCAAGGACACAGGCCTGAGCGGCACAACGAAACGACCGCGGGACCTTAACTGACCGTATGGGCTAGACAATGGAGGCCGAGACCTCCTTTAACGAATCCTTGGCACAAACCCATTCAATGCGCTCCCCGCTCACTCCACGAGGACTCTTTCCCCAAGAGCTGGAAACGCCTTCCACGGAATAAATCGGGAACCCGGTGCAGCTCATCGCCGCATGGACAATCCCAAGCGCCCCGGCGGGACAAAAACGGCGATTCGATAATTAACCATGATCAGGCAGGATAACGCTGGAACGGTCGGACAACCATGGCGCGCCATAAACAGCACCCCCTCTCTCGTGCTAAGACCCGTGCCGAATAATAACGAACGAACCCGCAAAAATCAGCAGGCCCCCGAAGAGGACGGGTATGCTGACGGTCGTTCTGAACAGGAGAAAGCTAAACAGAACCACGAAGATTGGATAGGAGATCTCGATCATTGACGCCGTGGATGCGCTCAAATGTTTCACCCCCTGCAAGATCAGCACATCCGCCAGGATCGTCAGCAGGACCGTGATAAGGATCAACGCGACGTCCGTCCTGCCGAGACGGGTGACTTCCTGAAACGCATTCTTCCGCAAAAGAAAGATGGGGAGAAAGACGATTACCGTCACAACGGCATCGATGAAGAGCAGCGTGAGCGGGGAGACCGTTTTCAGAATCTTCTGATCCAAGGCATAGATCAGGCCCCAGGTGAGGGCCGCACCAACCGGAAAGAGATACGCGGAATTCATGGACGGAGTATAGGCTCAAGCGGGGAATCTTTCCATTTCGATTCAAAACGCTCCGCCGAGCCATACAAAAACTCGCTGGATAAGCGAGTTTCTGCATGGCTCCGGGGCAAGGATTTGAACCTCAATTACTTGGGCCAGAACCAAGCGTCCTACCGTTAGACGACCCCGGAACGACGAACGAGAGGGTACCCTCTCGTTCGTAGCTGGTCAAGATCCGACCGAAAATTCTCGCTTAATTACCCGATTCTGCAGCTGGCGGAACGACTGGCAGACGCCCCTGTTCAAGCTTCTTCTTCAGGAGCAACTGGTCAGCATCCGTCGCTGGCTGGGCCCGTTCTTCGGTCTCAACCTCTTCACCGACACACGCCTGACGGGTGTCCTGCATGAGGCGTTCCAGGCGATTAAGGCGCTCCATGACCTGCCGGAGCTCACTCTGAGAGGTCTGTCGGACGGCCACATTCTCTTGCGTCGTCTTCGCTTGCGCGGATTGGAAGGCGACGACCCCCGTCAGCACCACGGCAAATCCCGTGATGATCGAGGCGGCCCAAATATGGCCGACACCCCGGGCGGCATGCATCGCATGGTGATCACGGATATGGGACACGGCCCCCACGTAACGGACGTTACAGGTGCGGCCTCCACACCCCATATGACCACAGGCAGAACCCATCTGCGTGGGAACGGGAGCTCCCCCTTGGGCCTCGGCAGGGGCGGCCGACGACGCCACGGCGCGGCGACGCGAGAGAGCAGGACGTTTGCGCATTTCCTCCGGCATAACAAAGAGCTTAAAGACAAGAGTGAGTTACGGGGTCAGTATACCACACCTTTCAACAGCGCACACCTGGACAACCGACCGCGCGCGCTCTATCACGGAAGCATCACTCCCTCCCCTCTTTTTCTATGCTTCAACGGTTCATTTCTTCCGTAAAAGCGGGCGCCAAGGCCCAACGCGCGACGGCCCTGGCCAGCGTCGGACTGCTCGTCCTCGGCCTCGCCGCCACCATCACCCCGTCCCTTCGTGCATCCGAACCCTGGGAATGGCGTGACCTTTCGCAGTCGATCCCCTCTTCGGTCCAAACAAGCCTCACCTTGGCCGCCGGACGTGGCGAAGACTGGCTCGTGAGCAACGGTGAGCGCCTCTGGAGCGTAAACGCGAAAGAGGAAACCGCCGATTATAGCGACCGGATCCGCGGACAAGGGTCTCTCCGCAAGATCGCAAGCGACGGCAGCGCCTATCTCCTCGGCTTCCAAGGCCTGAACGGCCCGACCTTCACCCAGACCAACCTCCAACAGTGGACAGAGCTTGCCGACGTCCGCTTCCCGCAGCAGCGTGTGCGCGACCTGCAAGGCGCCGCCGGACGCTGGGCCATCCTCACCGAAGACGCGTTTGAAAACGCAACCTTCCCGCGTCGTTGGCAGGCCGCGCTCCTCGACACGCGCGTGAATCCGTTTCCGCAGATGCTCCGTTTACCGGAAGGCGCCTCAGACCTGGTCTCCGGCTGTATCAAAGAGACGAGCGGCTCCACGATCTGCAACAGTGAAAGCAAGCTCGTCCCACTCAACGGTGAGTGGTACCTGGTCGGCGGTTCGACCGAGACGCGTGATGCAGCCGGCCACCTCAGCCAAACCGGCAAGGCGGGCGTCTGGCGCTGGAGCACGGACCATTTCGAGCGCTTGGCCAACGCCCCACAGGCGCGCTTCGTAAGCGGCATCTGGACGGGCAGCACCGAACTCCTCCTCGCCACGACCGACGCGGTCACAAACCCGTACGCTGCCGACACCTATTGGACTTTCGACGGACGCCGCTTCAAGGCCATCAAGGAAGAAGCGCTCGAAGCCGGCCTCCTCTCGGTCGACACACGCGCCGTCCGTGCCGCCCAGACGGGCGATGCCTGGGTCATCACGGCCGGAAAAACGCTCGTCCAAGTCCAGAATGGGGCCTTTGCGATTGAGGGGATGTTACGCGACCAACCAGCCATGATCGCAGGGAGCGGCTCAGGACAAGCCCTCATTGTCGGCCAACGCGGGGAATTCGGCGCGACGGCCGATCTTCCCAAAGCCCCTTCCCTCACCCTGCTTGGCCGCAAACTCTCCTCAAATGACGCGAGCTATCTCATCCGCCCGGAAAACAGCACGAATCGCTCCGAGCTGACCCGTATCACTCTCACGGGCGATCCGGGTAAGGCTCTCATCAACAGCGGTGAGACCTTCGCGGTCCGCGCCGAAGCGACTAGCCAGCGCGGCATCCGTTCGATCGACCTGTACGTGAACGGCAACCGCGTCAGCACCTGCGAAGCGAGCGTCTGCCGCTACGTCCAAACCTATTGGAACAACGACACGGAAGATCCGCGTGAACGCCGCGTCGTCCTCTCCGCACGGGTAACCGATACCGCGGGCCGCGTCACCGAGAGCTCCGGCCTGGTCCTCATGATCCGCAAGGAGCTCGCAACCAACCCGACGACGGTCACCCCAAATGACACGACCGGCCGCATGCCGGCCGGACTCACCTGGAACACCGATCGCAGCACCGGGATCGGCATCGCCTCCTGGCTGACGCCGAGCTCCAGCGCTCCCACGATCCTCAACAACAACGAAACCCGCACCGTCCGCATCGCCGCAACCCACGCGAGCGGCATCGAGCGGATCGAGATCTGGATCAACGGCCGTCTTGCCCATATCTGCAGCGCAGACGAAGAAGCCGGAATCTCGTTCTGCAACGCGACGGTTGCCGGCGCGGATTACCCGTTCGGCGGCCAAGCCTTCCTGAACGCCCGCGTCCTCTCCAAGGAAGGACGCGAAACGTGGTCGCAAGGGTATCGATTCGATCGGTTCTAAAGACAAAAAACCAGGCCATCCGTGGCCTGGTTTTTTGTCTGCTCTTTACGCCGTATCATCCCCGTACATCATCAAATGATCGAACACGGACACCCCCGCCTTCCCCACCGTCGGCTCCGGAAAGAGGGCCCGCTTCTCCTCGCGGACCTGTTGGGCACGTTGCACTTCGGAGGCCATTTGGCTGGAGCATTCTTTCCATAGCAAGGCGTAGATTTGCGGCAAGAGGAGTTCCAGCTCCAAGCGCTCGGCTTCATGCAAAGCGAAATCGGCTTGAGGCGAGGCCAGGAGGGCGGTATACGACACCGTCCCCTCCTGTTCGGCGAGGCGCTTCAGCAGAACCTGGGTCGTCGGCAGACAGCGCGGCAGCAAACGCTCCCAAAGAGCTTCCGGATGGGTCTCGGCATACCAACGGACCGCCAATCGCGCCGGCCAGGTCGCCGCGGCACAGGCGAGGAGCTGAGCCTCGTTTTCCGCATTCCAGAGCTCTTTTTCAGCGTCCTCGATCAGTCCCTCAAGGGTCGTCCGAACGGACCCGTCGGCATACGGCCACCACAAAAGGAGGCCATCCACGCGCACGCGCCGCTCCTCTTCAGACCAGCCCCGCCCTTGGGCCTCGACAGACAAAGACATGGTCCCATTCTACCAATCCCCACGGCGCTTGACGAATATTCTGTTTTTGGCTAAGATTCGCCCATCTTGATCGGGCAGCCTGATGGACTGGCGAGCATTACGCACGGCATCCGGCTGGACGATCACGTGAACATACCATGGCAACCGCTCAACTTTCGGCGTTGGCTCAACTGCTCAACGACGAAACCTATACTCATTTCCCCCGCGTCGGCGACGTCGTGAAGGGCATCGTGATCGCGGTCGGCCGCAATGAGGTCCGCTGTGACCTCAACGGCTTCGCGGTCGGCATGATCCGCGGGCCGGAGCTCGACAAGAACCTCGACCTCCGCGTCGGCGACGAGGTCGAAGCGACCGTCATCGACCTGCACAACGAGTTCGACGAGCTCGAGCTCTCCCTCAAAGGCGCCGGACGCAAGCGCGCCTGGGACAAGATCAAGGAGCTCTTCACGCAAGGCGCGGTCATCTCGGTCAAGGTGCTGGACGCCAACAAGGGCGGCCTCATCACCCGTGTCGAGAGCGTCCCGGCCTTCATCCCGGTGTCGCAACTCTCGCCGAACAACTACCCGCGCGTCGCGGGCGGCGAGAAGTCCAAGATCCACGAGAAGCTCAAGACCCTGGTCGGCGGCACCCTCGACGTCAAGATCATCGACGTCAACGAGGGCGAGGAGAAGATCGTCGTCTCCGAAAAGGCCGTCTGGGAAACGAAGCAGGAATCGGTCCTCGCCAAGTACAAGATCGGCGATGTCGTCGAGGGCGCCGTCACGGCCGTCACGGATTTCGGGGCCTTCATCCGCTTCGAGGAGAACCTCGAGGGCTTGGTCCACATCTCCGAGATCGCCTGGCAACGCATCGACCACCCGCGTGACGTCCTGAAAATGGGCGACCGCGTGCGCGCCGAGATCATCAACATCGAAGGGTCCAAGATCTTCCTCTCCATGAAGAAGCTCATCCAGGATCCTTGGAAGGATGTCGCGTCGAAGTACAAGGTTGGACAGTCCGTGAAGGGACGCGTGCTCAAGATCAATCCGTTCGGGCTCTTCGTTGAGCTGGACCCGGATATCCATGGGCTCGCGCACATCAGCGAATTGGCCAGCAAGCCTGTTAAGGACGTGAACGAGGTCGCTCGCGTCGGTGACGAGTTTGACTTCCGCATCATTAACATTGATCCGGATAACCATCGGTTGGGACTTTCGCTGCGTAAGCCGAAGGAGGAGAAGGCGTAAAAACAAAACAAGAGACACCTTTAACGGGTGTCTTTTGTTTTGCCTTCCCCGGCAGAGGGGGTGGGGCTGCGCCCCACGGCCCGCCCTTTCCCGCTGGAACGGGCCGGTCCCCCGGCAGGATGCCTCTTTTTTCCTCGCGAGGACTCACGGCATTCGATCTCCCGGGGGACCACAGGTGATGTTCGGACGGCTCGCGAGGAAAAAAGAGGCATCCTGCCGGGGGACCTACAGGGGGAGGGAAAGGAGAAGAGAAATGAAAAAAAAGAAGAACTCGGACGGTGTTGGTCCGGGTTCTTCTGGGTTCATTTTTTTCCTCGCCTTGCCCGCTTCCCTAGACGAAAACCCCCACCTTAGATAGGCTTACCCTCAGCTATGCGCCTCTCCCCCCTCGTCCGGAATACACTGATCACGCTGGCCGTCCTGCTTGTCATCGGCGGTGGGTTTTCGATGATCGACACCAAGAAGCCGGCCCAAACGGACCTGACGGCCTTCGTACGTGAGGCCCAGAATCGCAATATCACCCTTGTCGAAGTCAAAGACACGCGTCTGACCGTGACCCTGAAAGACGGGACGACCCAAGAGCTCACCAAGGAAACCAACCAACCCCTCGCCGAACTGTTTACCGACTACGGGCTCGACGCCGAAACGATCCGCGCCATCCCCGTGAAGGTCACCCAACCCTCGCAATGGGAGCTCGTCTGGCCGATCATCATTTCGAACGTCCTGCCGATCCTCGTCCTGATCGGGATCATGTTCTACATGGCCCGCCAGGCTCAAGGTCAAGGCGGCCGCGCCCTCTCTTTCGGCCAATCGACCGCAAAAGAGAACGACCGAGACGGCAAGAACAAGATCACCTTCGCCGACGTGGCGGGCGCAAAAGAAGCGAAGCAGGAGCTGGCGGAAGTCGTCGAATTCCTCAAACAACCCGAAAAATTCGTAAAGGTTGGCGCAAAAATCCCACGTGGCATGCTCCTCATGGGCGGTCCCGGGACCGGCAAGACGCTCCTCGCCCGCGCCACGGCCGGTGAGGCTGACGTCCCCTTCTTCCACCTGAGCGGTTCCGAATTCGTGGAGATGTTCGTCGGGGTGGGCGCCTCCCGTGTCCGTGATCTCTTTGATCGCGCGAAGAAACAAGCCCCTTGTATCATCTTCATTGATGAAATCGACGCTGTCGGCCGCCAACGCGGCGCCGGTCTCGGCGGTTCCCACGACGAGCGTGAGCAGACCCTGAACCAGATCCTCGTCGAGATGGACGGCTTCGAACCGAACCTCGGCGTGATCGTAATGGCCGCGACCAACCGTCCCGACGTGCTTGACCCGGCCCTCCTCCGCCCCGGCCGCTTCGACCGCCGCATCGTGATCGACCCACCCGACCTGAACGACCGTGAAGAGGTCCTGAACATCCACGCCAAGAACAAGCCTCTTGATACGGACGTCAACCTACGCCGCATCGCCGAACGCACGCCTGGTTTCTCTGGCGCTGACCTAGCTAACCTCATGAACGAGGCTGCCATCCTCGCCGCGCGTGAGAACAAGCAGAGCCTGAGCCAGCTCGACATCATCAATTCGATCGAAAAGGTGATGCTCGGCCCCGAACGCCGTAGCCACCTCATGAATGAGGAAGAACGTCGCGTCACGGCCTATCACGAAGCGGGCCACGCCCTCGTCGCCTACCTCTCGCCCTACGCCGACGCCGTCCACAAGATCTCGATCATCAGCCGTGGCCGTGCCGCCGGGTACACCATCAAGCTCCCTGTCGAAGACCGCCGCATGCGCCGCTCCGTCGAATACGTCGAGGACATCGCCATGATGCTCGGCGGCTACACGGCCGAAAAGCTGGTCTTCGGCGACGTCACGACAGGCGCGACAAATGACATGCAGAACGCGACACTCCTGGCCCGAAATATGGTGATGCACTGGGGCATGTCTCCCCTCCTCGGCCCCCGGACCTACGGCCAACAGGCCGAAATGGTCTTCCTCGGCCGCGAGATCTCCGAACAGCGCGACTATTCCGAATCGCGCGCCGAACTGATCGACCGCGAGATTGACCGCTTGATCGCTGAGGGACAGGCGACGGCAATCGATCTCCTCAACACCCACCGCGCGATCCTCGACAAGATCGCCGACCACCTCGTCCAACACGAGACCATCGAACGCGATGAGGTTGAGCGAATCGTCGGGTTCCCGCCGAAGAATCAACGCAACAGCTTGCCGCAGACAGCATAAGAAAACAGCCCTACGGGGCTGTTTTTGATCTTTTAAACCACCGAGGAATAGACTGAAAGACACTCCATAGAATGTCGGCTTTATCAGGTTATGGAAAAGAAAAATCCCACCAGCAGGCGAAGCCTACGGATGGGAAGAGCCCTTCAGGGCTGCTCGTCGCCGTCGCCCTCGAGGAGGGGGTACGGGGCCGGAGCGGGCGCCTGGCGGGAGGAACGGGCCGCGACCGGGCGCCGCACGAGGACGCGCGGCGCGGGCACGGCGGGCGGCGACGGGTCCGCGTTGGGCACGCGCGGCGAGGGCGCCACGGGCGGCGGAGGGCGAACGGCGACCTCGCTCAGCCGCTCGTGGGCGCGGAGGCACGCCGTGGTCGCCCCACCCGGATCGAGGGTGCAGGCCTGCGCGACCGCGTTGAGACGCTCGATGAGCAGGCCAGCGCCGACGAAGTCCTCCCCCTGCGTCTCGCGGAAGAGGTCGGCATACTGCCGCTCGATCGACCGGAGGTAGGCGAGGGTGTCGGGACAGAGCTGGTCGAGGCGGTCGATGTCGGCGGTGACCGCGCGATGCTCCATGCGGCACTCCCGGTGGTCGCGGGTGGCGTTGTCCAGCTGGCGCTGGGCGCCGAGGCGCTGGATGGCGCGAGCGAGGCGAGCGAGGGCCTGTGCAGTGGTCACCGAGGGCGGAGCACCACGGAGGTTGACCTCGGCCACATCGTGCTCGACGCCGCGCAAGCGGCTATCCTGACCCTCGAGCATGACTCCAACGCGACCGACGATCGCCGCGAGCGGGGCCACGTCGGTGTTCTGGCAACGGTAGGCGTACTCCTCGGCGTCCGTCGGGGGCGCCATGTCCGTGCGCCGAGCGTTCATGCGGATGATGCCAGCGGCGACGGGGCCGTCGATCCACGCCCGACGATCGCCGTCGAGATAGCAACGCCGACACATGCCCTGCAGCGGGCCGGAGACGCACTGGGCGTCGGCCCGCTGCTCGCGACGGCGTCGGATGGCCTGCCGGTCGGCCTCGCTCGGCGCGGCGCGGACAGCCGCGGCGGGTGCCGGGGCGGCCGCACCCGCGGGAGGAGGCTCCTGGCAGCGACGACGGGCCGCCGCCATCACGTTGATCCCCATGTCCACGGCCTGCATGGCGAGGTTGCAGGCGTCCGTCCCGAGACCAAAGCACTGGGACAGATCGGGGGCGGGCCCGCCACCGCAGACGCCGTCACGAAGATCGGCACGACGGTCGAGGCACTCGCTGAGGCAGCGCCGGACCGCCTGGGCGGAGTCGTTGAGGCTGAGCTCGGGCTCGTCGGAGGCCCGGCGGACCTCCGGGCGATGATGCGGGATACGAACCCCCGCATCCGGGCCCGAATCCTGCGCGAGGGCCATCGTCGGCATGAGCGCCAACGCGGCAGAGACCAGCAAGGCTCGAAAACACATCATTGTGACACCTCGTGGAGGGGCGCTGAGGATGGATTCCTCAGGGTCATCCTTTTTATCATAGTTGGCCCGTTTTGTCAAGGGGCCGCGGGTGAAGGAACGATTGAATATAGGACGGAAAGAGGGGCGTTTTCTTACGACGGGAATCAGTGAGCGGATTTCATCGGATAAAAAGTGAAGCGCGGCTGAACGCCGCCTCACGATCCTGGAAGATAAAAGCCTTATTTAAGCGATTTTCTGCAATAAAAGAGTCCCGGCGACCCGACGTCTCGGTGAGGAGACGGCGGGTGCCGGGACAGGGTGTCGGTTAGGAGCAGATCCCCTCCTGGTCCGGGTCGATGGCGGCCCGGATCTTGATGCCCCCGGGCGACTGGCAGAACCGCGCGGTCCCGACCTGGTTGCCCATCGAGGACGTCGAGGGGCCGCCGGTGACCGACAGGGTGCGGATGCCGCGCGACGTGGACGTCGTGAGGCTCGCCCAGCCCGTCCGCCAGAGGAGGGGGTGGACCGGGGAGTCCGCCGCGCTGCCGCAGGTCACGTCGCAGTTGACGTACCCAGCCTTCCAGTCGCGGAGCGACAGGGTACGGTCGGTGGTGCGCGGCTCGCGGACCTGCTCGCCGCCTGCGATGAAGCAGCGGACGTTGAGGTTCGACTGCGAGCAGAACCGGACACTCTGGCCGTCCTGCACGCGAATGCCACCGTCGGAGTTGCGGTCCCACTCCCAGAACGCGGGGTCGATCTCGATGCGCATGGTCTGCGCGCCGCCGGTCGAGCCGGAGCCGCCGAGGGCGCACTGGCAGTCGCCGTACGTGCCCATGGACGTGCACTGCTGGTGCCAGACCTGGCCCGAGGGGCAGGCGGTCGTCCGGGCGCTGCAGACGGTGGTCACGTAGAGCTGGTTCGGGTTGCACGACGTCGCGCCCGAGCAGCTGCACGTGTAGCCGTTGCCGGCGCTGTTGCAGTACTGGACGCCGCCGACACCGCCGGCGCAGGTACAGGACCCAGCCGATGCGCCAGGAACACACGTCTGGCTACCGCCGACGCACTGGCAGGCGCCCCAGGCGCCGTTGCCATTGCACACCTCGCGCGGGTAGCCGGTGTTGCAGGCGATCGTGACCGAACACGCGCGCTCGTACCCGGTGTTGCAGGTGGCCCCCATGCCGGACCGGACGAAGCACATGCACACGCCGTAGCCGTTTCCGGAGGAGTTGCACTGCTGCCCGGCGTACTGGCCGGCGGGGCACACGGCGCCGCCGCAGCCGTTCTCCGTGATGGAGTTGGCCACGCAGGCCGTGCCGCCCGGCGACCGGTCGACGCAGCGGCAGTCCGCCCAGGCGCCGCTCACGCACGTGGCGGAGGTGACCTGCGCCGAGCCGCAGTCGGTGCGGCACCCGGTCGTGTACGACACGGTGCCGTTGACGCAGTTGGTCGCCGGGGGGGCGACGGTCATGCCGGAGCGGAAGCAGCCGCAGACGCGGCCGGAGCCGTCGTCCAGGCAGCGGAGGCGCGGGACGTACCCCGCGCCCGCCGAGGAGCAGTCCATGTTGCTGCAGCGGGTGGACTCGGAGAGCTCCCCCGCCTCGCAGTTGGTGGACGGCGTGGTGCCGTCGGTGGGACCGATGCCGTTGGCGTTGCCGCCGAGGCAGCCCGCGAGGGCGAGTGCCGCGATGGCGGCGATGGACGTCGAGGCGATGGAGTGAACGATTGAACGACGGGCCATGATGGCCTCCTTCTTACACCCATTACCCAAGGGTGCGCCGGGATTGATTGACAAGCTCGAAGATCGGGAGACCTTCCTTGAGACGACCATATTACATGATCATCTCGAGGAAGTGGCGGAGCCGCGCGACGTCTTGTGGACGAAGCGCGACTCCGCGAGAGGCGACGACGGCTCAGTTGCCGTAGGAGAACCGCAGGCCGAAGAGGGCGGTGACCCCGGTGGTGGTCCCGGAGACGAACACCCGACGGTTGCCGCGGGTCACGACGGCGCCCCAGACCGACTCGCCGTAGCCGACGAAGACGGTGGGCTGGACGCCGAAGCCGTGGAACATCGCGAGGTAGGACCCCTCGACACCGAACGTCCGGCCCAGGAAGTCGCCCGCCAGGAAACCCGCGCTGGGGTTCGGGACGGGGTGGTACCCCGTATCGGCGTAGGAACGGACCGACGCGCCGATGTCGATGGCGTGCCGGACGCGCCCGGTCTCGAAGACGAAGCCGATGCCGAGCGTCGCCATGTAGCCGACGGTCATCGGCATCATGGGGGCGTCATACTGGCCGTAGAGGGCTCCGACCGACGCCTGGAACGAGAACGGACCGGCGACGCGGGCGCGCCCCTGGAAGCCGACATGCCCATTGATGAGGGTCATGCCCTGCATGACACCAAGCCCCGCCTCGCCACCGGCGAAGAACCGCCAGCCCCAGCTGCGCTCGAGCCGCGTGATGCGCTGGTCGTGGTCCGCGAGGAGGCGGTCCTGCCGGCGGTCGTTCTCCTCGAGGCGCCGGAGGCGGCCCTCGAGGCCGGCGGTGTTGAGCGGGTTCGCCTCGTCGGACGCCTCGAGGATCCGCTGCATGAGCAGCTGACCGAGGGCCGGGCACTCGACCGAGCGCGTCACCGAGGACGCACCGTCCGCTCCGACGGTGGTGACGTCGTGCGCGCACATCCGATCGAACCGGTCCGAGATCTCGTTGATCGTCGTCTGAAGGCGATTGACCCGAGCCGTGAGGCCGGAGTCCGCATCACCCGAGGGCATGAGCGTCTCGGTGCCGATGATGAGCGCGCAGACGTACCCGCCCCCCTGACGGAGGACGGCCTGGGCGCCGGGACGGCAGACGCAGTCGGCCGAGGCCACCTCGCTGCGGCTGATCTGCGCGCAGGCCGCCCCACCCTGGATCACGTCGAGGACGCGCCTGGCGTGGTTCATGCGAACGACGCAGGTCTCCCCGCTCCGCAGCACGACCCGCGTCCGGGCGTTGCCGAACTGGGGAGCGGAGAGGCACACCGGGATGCGCAGGAGCCGCGGCCGCGCGGGGGCGACCGTGGGGGCGGCGGGGCGGCTCTCGCAGCCCTGCAGACGGGCACGCAGAGAGGCGATCTCCGCCGTCATGCCCGCGTTCTGCGAACCCTGCGTACCGCAGGCGGTCCCGGCGCTGGCGAGCGCTTGAACTGCCGCGGACGAGAGATTCGTACACGTGGAGCCAGGCTGGGTATTGGCAGCCACGGTCAGGCACTGGGCGAGCTCGACCCAGCTGAGGCAGCTGGGCGGGCTCGCGACCGGACCGAGGGCCGTGCATCCGCCCGCTCCCTGCGTATTGCGCAGGGCGTTGAAGTCCTGGGCATACCCGAGGGCGGCCCAGAGGAGCATGGCGAGGGCGGCCACCATGGCCGCCAACGACGTCTTGATTCGCATGGTCGTACTCCTGGCGCCTTTCGGCGCGCTCGTTGTGAACTTGGGCGAGGGACATCCTCGACCCGCGTGTGAAACGCGAGCCGAGCCCGCGCGTGTGATCTTTTCGGTTGACTTCGTGAAAGTAGCGAGACCTTTCTTCCGAAAGGCCCTAAAGCCGTCCCATCCGATCCTCTCGAGAGGCGGCTCGAAAGGGAACGGAACGGCTTCAAGACCATTCTTTCTAACAAACTTGACAGCGGAGCGGGAAATGGGCTGACGAAACTAATGTCTAATTCTAACAAAAATCAGAGGTTTTGTCAAGACCTCCGCCTATTGAGACAAATAACCCCTCCCCTTAATCAGCTCGACGACGGTCGTCAAGGCTTAAAAAGACCCATAAAATGGCTAAGAATAGGCCAATAATCGCTCCATAAAGGCCGGCCAGGAGGAGGTCCGGACGGGCGATCCAGCGCGACGGCAAGGGAGTATCGATGATCTGAGCTTGGGCGTTGTAGCCGAAACTGGGGGTCTTTTCGATGATCTGCTTGGCGACCCCTTGCACCAAAAGACGGGCCTGTTCGCGGTCAGGATGGTAGACGGTGACCGTCAAAATGCCGGTTCCGGGGGCGACACCCACCTCGACGGCCTCCTGCCATTCCTTACGGCGGCGGTATTCGTCTTGCGAGAAAAAGCCCGTGTCTAGATCGGTCGTTTCAGAGAGGACGCGATTCGCGACCAAGGAAGTATAGACCAATTCACGCACGTTGAACGCGATCTGTTCGGTGGACTTGAGGGCCGTATACGGGTCCAATCCGGCAACATTCGCCTGGACGACGAGGAGGCGCATGCTCGAGCTGTATTGCCACGGGAAGGCCAGCGACACGCCAGCCGCTAAGACCGCACCGAAAACGGCGCTCCAGAGGAGGCGCAGCCAAGACCGTTCGAGACGATGAAGAAAGGCGTTGAGCATAGAAAGGGCGAATCGACTTCAGTATATCCGACACGCACGGATCCGCACAGCCGGCAGAAGATTCATGAAAACCTATTTCAAGACTTCGCTGGTGACGACGGCCCCGAAGGTCACGCGCGTCTCGAACGGTTTTCCTTGACGTAGGCCGCCGATGGTCACGGCTGTTCCGGGACGATATTCGAGGACGCGTTCGGCGAGGGTCCAGGAGCCGTCGAGGACGTCTTGGTCGATGCGCTCGATGATGTCACCTTCACGGAGGGCGGTTGCCGCAGGACCTTGGGCGACGATCGCCGGAGCGTTACGCTCCCCCACCAGCAGCGCGCCTTTCGTCATCACGGCCATTGATTGGCGAGAAAAGCTATCGGCGAGATCGAGATAACGGACGCCAAGCGTCGGGCGACGGATATCTCCCCCGGAGAGGACGCTGGCGAGACCACTACGGATCGCGTCGGCCGGGATGACGCTTGATCCAAGTGCGGCCGGCAAGGTCAAGCCAATAAGCTGGCCACGCGCATCCCAAACCGGGGCCGAAGTCGCGAGAACTCCCCCATCAAGGAGGAAACGTCGATTCCACTGGTCGCTGGAAAGCGATGCAGAAGACGTGGCCGCAAAGCCGAGTCCCGTGACCATGCTCGGGAGATACTGGTTGGTCGCACGCTCACCCCAAACGGGCTCGCCTATTTCAACATCGTTTCGTGAGACGAGGGCAGCGGCAGGTAGGTCGCGCGTGTCGATTTTCAAAAAGAGGAGACCGGTCGCGCGATCGCGAATACCCTTGGTCGGCGTGAAGATCCTTCCTTTCCAACCCACGCCAAGTTCCGCAAGACGTGGGACCGCAGAGAAAGCCGCCTCCGTCGTGACGAGCCAGCCATCGTTGGTGATGGCGACGGCGGTCGTAATCCGCTCAGGTGCAAACAAGCGCTCCGTTGCGACACGCGCATCGAGACGAAAGACGGACACCGTCGGTGAAGCGCGCCCGACACCTAGCGCGGGCGGCAGCCCCAAATAGTCATCGGCACGTGGCTCGACAGGAATGATCTCCAACGGCGTCGACGTAGCCTGGACGGGGGGATTTTGACGCGAAACCTGATCGATTAATCGCTCCAAACGGTGCAAGCTGGGCGTGACGACAACAAATGAGCTCAACGAACCCGCTCCCGCACCAAAAAGGAGGGAAACGACGATGGCTACCAGCCACAGACGACGATCCGTTGAGGTGGATGGGGGCATATGATATGAGGTGAGGATAGCAAAAACCTAGGCCCAACGCGAGAGGAGGAGCAGGGCGAAAAATGCGAGCAAAAAGCCGATCCCCTCAATCCAAGCGGATGCAGCGCTAGGGCGCGGCGAGAAGCCGTAGCGACGCAACCGCAACGGCGCGGCAACGAGCAGGGCCGCGAGAAACGCTTGTGTCGGCATGCTGAGAGGCAAGAACAGTAAAAGACATGCTAAGGCGCAACCGATCCAGCCGCCGAAAAAGGTCCATGCCCGACGCTGCGTGCGCGTCGCGTCCGGATGGGAGGTGACGGCGAATCCAACGATGTTCACAAGCGCAAAAACAATGACCGGCACCCAAGCAGGAAGAACCGTCTTCGAGAAGGTCACGATCCCGACGACTCCCCAAGCGAGCATGGCGTTCGTCAAAGGGACGAGCCCAACCTGTAAGTGCGTGAGGCCGTTCACGGGGTAGCGTGAAGCGTCATATTTCAACAGAAAAAACAGTTCCAGCGAAAAATACGCGACGATCGCGACAAAAAACGACAGGCCATGACGCCACACGGACTCTTCCAGGAGAAGCGCGCAGACGGCCGCAGAAAAAACGAAGAGGCACCCAGGCAAGGTCTTGCCCAGCATCTCCCAACGCTCTTTGCGGGCCCACGCGATCCGCCAAGCGACGAGCGCATAGACCGCCACGGCGGCGACCAGTGGCCAGGGAAAAAGGAGGGGCGCGCTCCATTGCCATTCGAAGAGCGCGTAGATACCGAAACCGGCAAGCAAGGGGCCTAAGCGCAATAAAAGCGTCAGCATACGGATCAGAACGCAGCTCGCACCGCAGTCATCGCCTGCTGCCATCGGGTGGCGGCATCCGGATGTTGATGAGTGAGACCCTCCAGAGCCAGAACAAGTGCCAAATGGAGATCGCGACGCGAACCTGGAACGGTCACTCGCAACAAGGCACCGCGTGCTTCCGCATGATCTTGAGATTGCTCATGTCGCTGAAGAATCGTTTGGACTTCGGTCTTCCAGGCCGCTTCTAGCTCTTCCGGCGAACGCGTCACGATTGGAGCGATCTTTGCAGCGGGGCTTGGGGAAGATCCCCGCTTCCAAAAGAAGATCCCGCCCGCCGCGCAGCAGAGGACGAGCAAGATCCCGCACCAAATCACCTGCGTACGATTCATACGAAGACATCAGGCGTGCCGGTCCGGCGCAGAACGGCGGAACTCACGCCATTCGGAGAGGGTCACGGAAATGGCCATAGCGACAGGGATCGAGACGATCGCACCGACGGTCCCGAACAGCTTTGCCCCGATCAGGAAGGCGATGATGCTCACGATCGGATTCAACCCCAAGGTCTTTTCGGTAATCTTGGGAACGATTAGGTTGTTTTCGAGTTGCTGGATCAGAATGAGGGCCGCCAGCGCAATCAGCGCCGTCGTCGGGGATTTAGTGAAAGCCAACATAACGGCTGGAACGGCGGACAGAATTGGACCGATGTAGGGAATGAATTCGAAGAGGCCGCCGATGACCGCCAAGAGCAGCGCGTAGGGAACACCAATGACGCCAAACGCCACGAGATACAGGAGGCCGATGATGAGGCAGAGGAGGAGCTGTCCGCGCATCCAGGCCCCCAGCTTCTCCATCAGGAGCCAGGTCAGCCGCGTCGAGAACTCCTGGTACCCTTTCGGGACCCACTCATGGAAGACACGCTTGATGGCCGAATCCTCGATGACGACGTATAAAGCTAAGACCAGAACCATGACGAATCCGGCGATCCCGCCAAAGATATCCACAACCGTCGATAAGGCGTTCGATAGGAGGGCCTGGGCCTGGCCCTGCAATCCGTTCAGGCCGGAGGAGAGGTCAAAGCCCGCGGACTGGATCTGGGTCAAAACGTCCAAGTCGCGGACGATACGAGCCGCATCTCCTAATCGGTCGCCGTACACGGAAACGAGAGCTCGAGTCTGACCGATGAGCGCCGGGACCAGGAGGGTTACGATCAAGGCCAAAATCCCCAACATGAGCAGGTATAAGGCCAAAACGGAGACCGTCTTCGGGATCCGGTAGCGCAGACCCCAATTCGCTACGGGATAGATGACGCCTGCTAATAAGATCGCCAAGAAGCAATAGAGGACGATGTCCCGGATCATCCAGAGGACGACGATCCCCAGGGCGACCGCCACGACCTTGAAGATCGCGGCGAAGCTGAGTTCGTATGGGAGCGGGCGAGGAGAGGGCATGCGCCCAAGATACCATGTTTTTTTCGAACCGCCCACCTCGACAAACAACGGCTTTTTCCCTATCATTAAGCCATGATTGAGCATCGGAAGGCCCGCCACGAGTACGAGATCCTCGAAACCTGCGAGGCTGGCTTGGTGTTGACCGGGGACGAGGTGAAGAGCCTGCGGGACGGGCATATGCGCCTTGAAGGGGGGTATGTCCGGCCCTTAAAAGGTGAATTTTGGCTCATCGGCAGCCATATCGATACATACAAGAAACAAGGCCATCCCGAGCCCCACGACCCCATCCGGAGCCGAAAACTGCTCATCCACAAGAAAGAACGGGTCTATTTTACGGGAAAACTAGCCGAAAAAGGCTTGACACTGATCCCCCTTCGCGTGTATCCTTCTGGTCGACGTTTTAAGCTCCTGTTTGGCTTGGGACGTGGCAAGCGCTTACACGATAAGCGCGCCACCCTCAAAGAGCGTGAGCTGAAGCGACAAACCGGGAGATTCCTGCGCGATAAGCGCGAGGTCTTCTAGGTTCGGTACGGGGATGATCAGTTTCGACGGCGATTCCCCTCCTCTCCTGCAAGCCGGACGTGTCGATGCGCCCGTAACCCCATCGACAACCGACAGTTGCCAACTCTGTCACTCGCGTGAAGAATGCGCTCGCTTCGGCGTTCCGCGTTCCCAACGCTGCTCCGGTCCTCGCCTAAGGCGAGCTTTCCGAGCCGATCTGTAGCGGTGCCGTCTCACATCGCTGCCCGGTCGCCAACCTCTTGAGACGTGATCCGTGAGCCTGTTCTAGCTTGCGGATGACTGGCCAGAACTTGACGCCTGCCGCTTGTCGGTTCCCCGACGCAGGTGTGACTCCCTTGAACCGATCCAAGCTTGTGAACGAAGGAAGGGGGAGGATTGTTCGGACGGGGGTGCGATTCCCCCCATCTCCACCATAAAAAACAAGGCGCTCGCTCTTGCTACGCCCTATAAGTAACCGTGAAGGCCGCAAGACCTTCAGATAGACTTTTTATCCAACTTGCCAGCCTGGCTGGCAGACGATCATGCGCATCCACCATCGCCGTCGGGGCGGACAACAGAAGAAGGAAGAGGCGTTGCAATTTCGCGCCAACGAGCAGATCCTGGCGCCCACGGTGCGCGTGATCGACGAGAATGGGGAGATGCGTGGCGAGATGCCGACGAGCCAGGCCATCGCCCTGGCGCAGGAGAAGAGCTTCGACCTGGTCGAGGTGTCTCCGAAAGCGGTACCGCCGGTGTGCCGCCTCATCGACTACGGGCAATTCAAATACCAGAAAGAGAAGGAAGCCCGGGCCCAGAAGGCCCACGCCAAGAAGGTAGATGTCAAAGGGATCCGGCTCTCCGTGAAGATGGGTCAGCACGACCTGGACATCCGCGTCGAGCAGTCGAAAGGATTCCTGCAGGATGGGCACAAGATCAAGATCGAGATCATGCTCCGCGGACGCGAGAAGGAGCACGGCGAACTCGCGACCCAACGGATCAATGCCTTCATCGCGGCCCTACAGCAAAGCTACCAGCTCTATATCGAACAACCGGTCACGCGCAGCGGCGGCAACGTCTCGGCGATCGTGGGACGGAAATCCTAAATTACTCCTATGAAACTCAAAACGCACAAGACCGTCGCCAAACGCATCAAGATCACCGCCTCGGGCAAGCTCATCAAGCGCAAGGGCGGCCAGGACCACTTCAACAGCCGTGAAAGCGGCAACGTCACCCGCAACAAGCGCCGTGACCTCGCGGTCTCCAAGCGCTACACGCGCAACCTGAAATCCCTCATCATCAACTTCTAACCACTTATGCCACGTGTCAAACGCGGAACCCACCGCACCAAGCGCCGGAGCAATATCCTCGCCCGCACCAAAGGGATGATGTGGGGACGTAAGAGCAAGGTCACCCTCGCAAAAACCGCCGCCAAGAAGGCCGGCGCCAACGCCTACCGCGACCGTAAACTCAAGAAGCGCGACAATCGCGGCCTCCAGCAGGTCCGCATCAACGCCGCCGCCCGCTTGAATGGGACGACCTATTCGAAGCTCATCAGCGGCCTCAAGAAGAAGGAGATCGCCCTCGACCGCAAGGTCCTCGCCGAGATCGCCGGGAAGTACCCGGAGGTGTTCGCGGAGATCGTGAAGGCGGTTTAAGGACAGAAAGAGACGCACCGAACACGGTGTGTTTTTTCATCCAAAAAAGTCGGATACTTGCGTTTGAAAAAGTGTGGTATCATGGCGGGCGTACCCTTCTCCCAATTATGAATAGCCCTTTTGAACGATCCCCCATCCGACCTGCACCGCGTGCAGAATCGCGCCATCAACGTCGCCAACGGACCGAATCCTCTGCTTCTTCAAGAGAAAATGCCTCGCCTTCAACGACGGGCCGTTTATCGAGAGTGCTGAATGCGTATGGTCCACGCCCTGACGAAGACAGACTACTCGAGCAAATTACGCGACTAGATCCGTTTCAAACGAAGGGGGAATCTTGGGAGATGACCGGCAAAGGCATCAAGGATGATCGTCTCGTGCGCGGAACTCGCAACCAATTTCGCTGGGAAATGGAAAATACGGGCGACCGACCTGATGCCGCCGTCTCAGACGCGGACCGTATCGCCTTAGACCTTGACCTTCACAACCAGACGGACCGCTTGCAGCGACGGGGCACGCGAGATTTCCTCGATGATGGACGGACACGTTGGACGGACGGCACAGTCGAGCACCCTAGCGAAAGAAGGCTCGCACCGAACATGATCAGCCGTCTCGACGAAATGCGTAAGCAGCGACGAGAAGCGCGCGAGAACGAACGCAAACAAATGGAAAGCTCATGGCTCGCCGATGAAGAGGAAAAACGAAAAAAAATTGAGGCGGCGTGGCTTAGCGATCGCAAAGAATATCTCGATGACCTCGATGCGCTCGATAGACAGTCCGGGTCATACTATGATAAGCGAAGCGACGCACCGATCCGGCGTGAAGCCCTGGATGACGCGGAAGCCTTGAGCGGCTATCGCGCCACGGAAGTGAAGAACCCATTTGCCGGCCAGGATCTGGAAGTGCTCGTCGATGATGGGCCTGATATCGAGCTTGATCAGCAAAACGGCATCCCCTACCAACGCGCCGCAGACCTCAATCGCTGGGACCAATTCGCAAGCCTTAAAGAAGAGCCCCGCACCATTGATGAGGCGCGCTCCGCGATGAGAGGGGGACTGGAACAGAAAGGCGTCAACAGGCGATCCTTGGAGGATGCGGTCGCATACGCCGAGCAGGACTATAGACGCAATCAGGCGATGGAACGAGCTCAAGAGCATGCATCCTTTGTTCGTCGGGAAGCAGGACCGGAAGCAATCTCCCCTCAGCGCCTCGAACACCCCCAGGAAGATGCGCAACTCGCCAAGCTTGATCCGGCTCAAGTCGAAAAGGCGCGACAGATCACTCAAAAGGCGGGAGTCATTCAAGTGAACAAGGATCGGATGCAGCGACTTCAGCAGGCGCTCAGCACAACAAACAGCACCGTAGAAGCCCTGGAAGAGGATTTTCGTGCACGCCACGGCATTGATCTGGTCGCTCACCAAACAGGGACCGCGAGCTTCTTCGATAAAGCAAAGATCCTCTGGCATAACGCGCTCCATACTTTCCGTGGTCAACGGCAGGACTCCGCAGGAGCTGCGCTCGCCAATCACAAACAACTGTCCGCGACGGCCCTCGAGCTCTCTGCGGAGATCTCCTCCCTTCAGGAACAGATTGTCAGAGAGCAAGAGGAAATCGCCATCTTGAAACGGTCAGAGGAAGAGGCGGAAGCGGCGCGAAAAGAAATTCACCGCTACCGTACAACCAATCTAAACCATAAGCCCAACCACAAGCCCAGCTTCTTCCGCGAAGAAATTGGCCCATCTCGAGTTCACGTCCCACTGGATGAGGAACTCCTGAAAATGAGCCCTCTCGAGCGCGCACGGAGAGCCCTCATCAGCAAGAAGACGCCGACGGAAAGCGCGGCACCAGCCCTTGAAGAAGGCCATCGCGCAACCATCCTCCCTCCCGAACCTCGTGAGACAGCTCCTCAAAGCGAAGAACAGCCTCCTTCCGTAGCGACAGACCGGTATGGCCAACACCGGATCGAGGACCTGAACACCCGCTTCGACTCCATGACCCATCCCCTCTCGAC
>JACCDN010269567.1_pt1 | contig 39975 bp, 41 predicted proteins | sample 7441691 | NCBI WGS metagenome assembly JACCDN01 (sample SAMN15323439, study PRJNA562643) | freshwater metagenome | isolation source: river surface water | place: USA:Blue River Watershed | collected 2017-08-16 | reverse complement strand
GTAAGAGACCACCAGTATTTGTAGTGATGCAGATAGCTTGGTAAACCCCACCTGAAGCAAGACCACGCAGATGGCGTTTGAGAACTGCTCGTTCGAGCCATCGGGTAGGTTGCTTGAATCTGTAAGCAATTACAGATCTAGATGGATGGTGATCCGTTCGCAAGAACGACAGGATCCGGCTTATAGGGCGACTCTTCTTTCATTATTGTGCGGAGAGATATATTCACAGAACTTTCCTCGGGTTTTCTAAAGTAATAATTATGGTGGGCTAGCTATACCTCACCTAAAGTCTAGGAATGGAAAATAACTCTTCGTATTTGATGAAGTCATGGGCAAAGGCTCCTATTTCCCGTAGATCCTTATTTTTAATGGCGGTTACAACAGCGGTTGCCGGAACTTCAATAGGTAAAGCCCTTGGGGTTACCGCCCCAGTAATTACCCAAGTTTTAGGTCGGCCAACCAACACCTCAATTGCAGTGAGTGTTTTATCGTCGCAACCAATCACAACCTTCGTTGAATATGGAACGTCAAAGACACGCTACTCAGGCAAGACTTCTCAATTGCAGACAGCTCCAAATAATCCTGCTGTCTTTGACATTAAAGGTTTACGTGCTGGAACAAAGGTGTACTACCGAGTCAATTACAAAGGTGAATCGGACTCAAATTTTATAAATGGAAAGCAGTATTCATTTACCACAGCCCGCAAGGCAGGATCTACATTTAGTTTCTCAGTTCATGGAGACACGCACCCAGAGCGTGCCGGCAAGATGTTCAATTCTGAACTTTATGGAATAACTCTTGCCAATATTGCTGCTCAGCAACCAGATTTTCACATAATGATGGGCGATGACTTCAGCATTGATCCACTTATCGGTAAAGGACAAGCTAATAAAACAAATATTGAAAAGATTTATAGTACACATCGAAATTGGCTAACAACTGCTACTAGTTCAGTTCCGCTTTTCTTAGTAAATGGGAACCATGAACAAGCCGCTGCATACCTATTGGATGGCACCGAAACCAATCCAGCAGTTTTGGCTGGTAATGCAAGGCTGAAGTACTACCCACTGCCGGCGCCAGATTCCTTTTATTCAGGCAATACAACCCCGATACCTGGCGTGGGACTTCCTCGCGATTACTACTCTTGGACGTGGGGTGATGCGCTATTTGTAACGCTAGATCCTTACTGGCATTCCAGTAATCCTGTTGACAATGTTGCAGGCGTAGAGGATCCAACGGCCGCTAAAGGTGGCGGTGGTGGTGGCGGTGGTAAGAAGAAAGGTGGCGTTACACCAGTCGAAACCGCAACAGCAACATCGACAGGAAATGGAAAAGTAACAAACCTTTGGAAAGTGGGAATTGGTGATGAGCAATATGCCTGGTTGAAAAAGACTCTTGAAACCAGTAATGCAAAATTTAAATTTGTATTTGCTCATCACGTTTTAGGTACGGGCCGAGGTGGCATCGAAGTGTCCACCAATTATGAGTGGGGAGGAAAGGACCCCAAAGGCCAGTCGACATTTGCTAAGGAGCGCCCAAATTGGGAACTACCTATCCATGACTTAATGGTGAAAAATAAAGTTTCAATATTCTTCCAGGGGCATGACCACATTTTCTGTACGCAGGAGCGTGACGGTTTGATTTACCAGTCGATGCCTAATCCGGCAGATGACACATTCTCTATGTTTAATGACGATGCGTATAAAAGCGGAACGAAAGCTCCTAATTCAGGCCATGTTCGCGTTACGGTTGCACCTGCGCAAGCAAAAGTCGAGTACTTCTTGGCAGCACGAAGCAAAGACACAAGTCGAAAAAATTTAAGTGTGGCACACAGCTACATTGTTAAGCCAAAGGCGTAGAAATGAACCATGAACATGAAGTTAGACATTTAACAGAAATAGATCGACGCAAATTTCTACAACTTTCAGGACTTGCAACCGGGCTCGCGTTTGCGAATTCGATTCTTTCTCTAGATTCGGCTACCGCACTGGCTACTGCGAAACTTCCTGGATTTACCGCCTTCGCCAAATCTGTCAAAGTATTTAAAGGCGATAAGTACTATCTCGTAGAAAGCAATGGAATTCCAGCACACCAAATGATGGTGGGCATCAAGAGTTGGCAACAACAAGTTCCAACGGTTCAAAATTATTCGGGAACTAATGCTTGGTCCATTCCCATCAAACCTGTAATTGCTGCTAATGCCATGTCGGCGCGTGATCACTTCTTGCGCGGAGCTATTGCAATTGCGGTCAATGGAGTTCCGATTTTTAATGCGCTTAATAACCGAGGCGATGACGCTCTACTTGCTGGCGAACTTGATGATTGGGGAGGACACTGTGGGAGAGCTGATGATTATCACTATCACATCGCCCCTACGCATCTTCAAACTATTGTCGGAAAGAAAGTCCCAATTGCGTATGCACTCGATGGATTTCCCATTTATGGCGAGACTGAGGTGGATGGCAAGAAAGTCATTGGATTAGATGTCTTTAATGGTCACTTTGATTCGAAAAAGAATTATCACTATCACGCAACCAAAAACTATCCCTATATCAATGGTGGATTTAAAGGAGTAGTGACAGAGATTGAAGGACAGGTGGATCCACAATCATTAACTAAGGCATTTAGACCGGCTGGTGAACCACTACGTGGTGCCGTGATTACAGGATTAGAACGTGTGGGTGACACATCATTTGATTTGAAGTACACGCTCAACGGCAGTGACTATCACGTTAAATACTCTGCCTCACTCAAAGAAGTAAGTATGCAGTTCATTGATTCAACTGGATCGATCAGAACAGAAGTTTACCAACGTAAATGAGCAATCCATTTAACTTTATGAACCGTCGCGGTTTTCTTAAGGTATCTCTCTTTAGCATCCTTGCAAGTAGCCCTATTGGGAGGGCGATAGCTGCAGTTCCAGTCACTTCGAAAATCATAGAGAAGCCGACGGCAAACTCATTCATGATTGCGGTTTCGTCTACATCAGCAGTCAGGGCTTACATCGAGTACGGCTACAGCAAGAGCACAATCGCTGGAAAAACTTCAGTAATTCGTATTCCCAAAGGGTCAATTAGAAATATATCTGTGTCAAACCTGAAGCCAGGTTCGTTGGTTTACTACAAGGTGAAATATGCTCTTGGCACTAGTCAAAATTTCGCATCCCTTATTCAAAGAAGCGTCCAAACAGCAAACGCTGAAGCGCTTTCCACGAGTACATTTGCGATTCAAGCTGATCCCCATATGGATGAAAATTCAAGTGCAGAAGTTTATGAGGGGACTCTAAAACAGATTGTTGCCGCTTCGCCTGCTTTCTTGATGGATCTTGGCGACATCTTCATGGTTGATAAATTGCCAAGTAAGACCGAAGCAAATATTCGAGGTCGATTTGAGTTAATGAAGGGGTTTTACCAAAAACTAGGAAACATTCCTCTAAAGATTTGCTTGGGAAACCATGATGGTGAACTTGGATACAGCAATTTTAACACCAAAAATTATCGAAAAGAGTATTTCCCTGAGCAAACTGGTGAGCGCGCTTATTACTCGTTTACTGGTCCAGACCAACTTCATGTAGTGCTTGATCCATTCACCTACACAATGAAGAATCCAACACCGGCCGGTTGGGAATGGACTTTAGGAAAGACGCAATATGACTGGCTAGTCGAAATACTGAAGAATTCAAAAGAAAAGCATAAGTTTATTTATATCCACCATTTACTAGTTGGCGATCCAACTTCTCGCGGAGGGGTTGAAATTGCAATGAAAAATGAATGGGGAGGCAAGAACAACGATGGAACATATGGTTTTGAAACAAACCGACCAGGCTGGGGAAAGCCAATCCACCAACTGTTGTTAGATCATAAAGTTGGCTTTGTCTTCAAAGGACATGATCATCTTTACGTTAAACAGGAACTTGATGGGATTATTTATCAAACAGTCCCGCAGCCAAGCCATCCAGGCAATAAAATCAATGTAAACCAATATGGCTATACATCCGGAAAGGGCGTTGGTGGCTCTGGATTTCTGAAGGTTTCCACGAGTGGAGATCAGGCAAAAGTTGATTTCATATTGTTTGACGGACAAATTGGCGATTCTTATATTAGGACTGCTGATTAATGAAAAAGTTAGCTTCTCTCGCCATTTCGATATTGGTATTAGCGATACCGACTCCCACTCATGCAGTTGTAAGTAAAAGCATCGCCTTTCAGGCTGAAGTTTGGGCTGATAACTGGTTTGCGCTCTATATAAATGGAAAGAAAGTAGGTGAGGACTCGGTCCCAATTACCACCGAAAAATCTTTTAATAGCGAGAAAATCAAGTTTTCAGCCACCTATCCGCTAACTATTGCAGTAATGGCAAAGGACTTCATTGAAAATTCATCAGGACTTGAGTACATCGGAAAACCTAATCAGCAGATAGGCGATGCAGGGATAATCCTCCAGATTCGGGAAGTTGTCTCTGATCGAGTAATAGCCCAAACTGCAAGTGATTGGAAAGTTCTAACAGTCAACAAGGCTCCTCTCAATCCCGAATGTGTGACATCAATTAACCCAATCAATGACTGCAAGTCATCGAATACAAAGTTTCCAGCTAATTGGACCGCTTCTATCTACAAAGACACAACGTGGAAAACTGCCACTGAATTTTCAAAAGAGGCGGTCGGAGTAAAAGATGGATATTTTGATTTCACCTGGACGCCCTCTGCCGCCTTGATTTGGTCTTCGGATCTTAAGCTGGACAACATCATCCTTCTTCGCAAAGTTATCAAGGCTGCACCCGCGGTTACTGCATCAAAGTCGCTGGTTTTAAGTAGTCCTGATTTCAAGGATGGAGGGACTCTTCCAAAAGATTTTACGTGTGACGGCAAAGGAATTTCACCATCATTGGGTTGGTCTAATGTTCCTTCCAATACCGAATCCCTCGTGCTGATAATGGATACGACACCTGGCCCTCTACGTCCCGGCGAAGAAGATATTGGAAAACATTTTTATCTAACAGTTTTTAATATTCCAAAGACAGCCACATCAATATCTGCAGGCGCTACAAATGTCGGGACTTTAGGCCAGAATTTCCAAGGCAAAACATTTGGATACACGCCTCCGTGTTCACAAGGCCCAGGCGCCAAGAAGTACTCCATTTTTCTATATGCCTTGAGTTCAAAATTAACTTTGACACCTCAAGAGGCTACAGAGGTGCATCTTCTCAATGCGATGACGGGAAAAGTAATTTCTTCCGCCCAGCTAGATGTGTTCTATTCCCGGGCCTAAGTTTGCAGTCAAAACCCTTGTTCAATCGCCAACCAAGATTCAGGCTTGTTTAACTGCGAAAAACCCAAATCCTTATATACACCATGAGCATCACGGGTTTTAAGAAGAAGTCTGAATTTCGGAACATGGTCGAAGTACTCGATTGCCGCCTTTGTGATTAAGTGACCCACACCCAGTCCTCTTGAATTCGGATCTACATAAACATCGCATAACCAACCGAATGTGCAAGAGTCGGTTACCAAGCGTCCAACGCCAACAAAACTATTGTCATCGCCAATTATGGAAATAGGGACCGAGTTGGCAAAAGACTCTCTTACTAGCTCAGGTTCTCGGCCAAAAGCCCAATAGGAATCCTTTGACAACCAGTCTGTGACCTTAGTTAGGTCTAAATCAGCTGGGTCATAACTACTTTTCATATCGCAAATAGTACATCTCGAATTTTCCTACAGAGTAATCAAATTCAAAATTACTAAACAAATAGTCGAGTTTGGAGGTTTTTACCTATTGAGCTGTAAAGCGGTTGTGATGCATGCGATGATGAAAATTCCGAGTGCGGCTCCGAATTCGGCAACCTTATGCTTGCGTGAGAAGTGTGTGTATAGAGCTACGGCGAAATAAAGTACTAGACATGCAGATGATAGGACTCCAAGTGGCTTGCTCCAGATTCCTACGATGATTCCAAGTCCACCTGCGATTTCTAAATAAGCAAGCACAGGAATCTGAGTTGGCTTTACGCCTACTGAAGCCATAGAGGCCATTACATCTGGAACCTTTTTTAGTTTTGCAATTGCAGATCCAATAGCGGCAAAAGCCAGAAGTACTCCGAATATGTTGAGTGCGATAGTCATTTATTTATCTACTTTCTTGTTTAGGGGGTGGTTTTCCTTCATGTGTTTGGAAATGGCTTCTGATATTTCGATAAGCGACTTCATTTGAGCCTGCGTCAGCACTTCGCTAAAACAATGGTTTATTTCTTTGGACTGCAACGGAATAGCTGAATCCGCAATTTTTCTTCCTTTTGCCGTAATTGAGACATCGAAGCAGCGCGAATCTTCGAGGTTCTTTGTCTTCTTTACTAGCCCAGCATCTTCCATGCGAGATATCTGATGAGACATCCGACTTATTTCCCAACCAAGACCGTTTGCCAAGCGGTTGAGGTTTACCGATGGAACAGAGAGCTCAGATAGAGCAACAAGGACAACATATTCCGCTCCGGATATTCCAGAGTGGACGGCGACTTGGCGACCTAGATGTGGAAGCAGACTGGTTCCGATTTTGTGGAAAGCTCGCCACGCCTTCGAGTCGAGCTCCTTCATTCCCTTTTGCGCCACAGATGAAGTAAATCATATATAGTTGATATATCAAGTAATTACGACTAAAAGGAATCTGGTGTCAAATGGATAGTTTTATGGTCGTTGCTACTTTCAAAGACGGTGTCACGCCGGATGATATTCGTGCCTTAATTCCCGCAGAACAAGTGCAAGCAAAAGTTTTAGTTGAAGATGGCCGACTTGGGTTTATTAAAGTTGCAATGCCAAAGCGAACTGTCTTTCTCGAAGCTTTTGGAGAAGACGAAGCCAGGGTTACAGAAACCATTAAATCCCTACCTTTCTCTGCAATTTGGGATCTTGAGATTTTCCCAACTACTCCACCCACTGGGGTGACTTTCTAAAAGCTGTAGGGCGGCTCTTCAATTTAAGTTAAGATTTTGGAATGACTAAGCCGTTAATGATTCTGATCTCTGGACCATACATGTCTGGAGCAAATGGAGACGAAGCGGCAATCGGAAAAAATCTCAAGGCAATGGAAGATTACGCACTACCCATATTTGCAAAAGGCCATTTGGCAGTCGTAGGTGAATGGCTTGCATGGCCGGTGATTAGACAAGCGGGTGGTGACTCACATTCATCAGAACAGTTCGCGCAATACCAGTACCCAGTTGCTCATCGGCTTTTAGAAAAGTGCGATGCAATACTTCGCATTCCTGGTGAATCTAGAGGCGCAGATATTGAGATGGCAAAGGCGAAAGAAATGGGGAAAATTATTTTTATGAGCCTTGATGAGATTCCGGCGATTAATTAGTTTCGAGCAAAAGTAGAATATCAACATGATGCACAAGGTCTATGAAATGCCAGTTGCTTCTGTTTATGTTCACTACATAAATAAGGTGGAGCGCAAAGATCGCACCGAGGAGGAGCTAATTGAGGTTATCAAGTGGCTCACTGGGTTCGATAAAAAAACCCTGAAAAAGTACCTTAAAGATGAAACGACATTTAGAGAGTTCTTTAAAGCAGCGAAAATTAACCCAAAGGCGAAACTAATTACTGGATCTATTTGCGGTGTAAAAATCGATGAAATCGAAGATCCACTCATGAAGAAAATTCGCTACCTGGACAAGTTAGTCGATGAGCTTGCCAAGGGACGACCAATCGAGAAAATCCTTCGCCAGGATAAGTAGACCCGTGTCTGATTTGCATGGCCTCAAATTCGACCTTAGACTTTTGCGAAGTTAAGGGGAGTACCTCGCTAACGCACCTTCGTCAATACGGATAGAAATTATCCCGGGGTTGCGACCACATTGTGGTGAGGGAGACCTTGGCAGAACCGGCCCCTTTAACGAATAGGTTTAAAAAACATGGATGTAACACTTCTAACTTGGTCTGTAGTAATTGGCTTAATAACGGCTCTGATCATCGTTGATCTATTGACCGTAAGCCGTAAACCCCACGATGTAATGTTCAAAGAGGCCGCCATTTGGTCAATTTTCTATATTGGCGTTGCCATCGCATTTGGTGTTTGGGTCTGGCAGAGCGCAGGTTCGCAATTTGGAACTGAGTACTTTGCCGCGTATCTAGTAGAGAAATCTCTCTCGGTAGATAACCTATTTGTATTCATAATTATTTTGGCTCAGTTCAAAGTGCCATCAATATTCCACCAACGCGTACTCATGTTTGGTGTGATTCTTGCTCTTGTACTCCGTGCAATCTTTATCGCAGTTGGCGCAGCAGCGCTAGCTGCCTTTAGCTTCACATTCGTGATCTTCGGTGCAATTCTGATCTGGACCGGAGTTGGACTGTTCAAGCACTGGGATGAAGATCCTTCTCCTGAGGACAATGCGCTTGTTCGCGTAATGCGAAAGCGAATCGCAATGACGGATGAATATGACGGTTCGAAGATATTTACTCGTCAAAATGGTAAACGCATTGCAACTCCGATGTTTTTGGTGATGATCGCTATCGCATCAACAGATCTTCTATTCGCCCTTGATTCAATTCCGGCTACTTTCGGTGTGACTCAAGAGCCATTCTTGGTCTTTGCGGCTAACGCTTTCGCGCTGCTGGGCTTACGCGCCTTGTACTTCTTGCTCAAGGGGCTGCTCGATAAGTTGGTTTACCTATCTCTTGGTCTATCAGTAATTCTGATGTTCATTGGAATTAAGTTGATTCTGACTTACCTACACGAGACCTGGACTGAGATTCCTAAGATCCCAACCGTTGGCAGCTTGGCAGTGATCGGATTAATTCTTCTGGTCTCAACAGTCGCTAGCTTTATCAAGGTAAAGCGAGATCCAAAAGCTCAGGCTCATGCCGGTCGAGTAACTTCAGGCAAACATCCTGAGGCGAACCACCAAGACTGAGGTATAAAAGTTATTAGTTAAAGAACGCGATAACGGCGCCAGCAATTGTTAAATTGAGGGCGTCGTTTGTCGTTTCAATTAACCAAACTTTTATGTTTTCGCCGCCGAATAAACGGTGAGAAAGTGATGCAAACATTGCAATACCAACGCCAAGGGCCAAACCGATTGTGGCGCCGTCCAAAGTGCTTATTTCGGCACCGTTCTGCTGCAGTGAGTTAATGACAAGGGCGAGAGTCAGAGTTTGAACAAGAATCCCGATAATGGTTCCGCCGAACAGCAGCGCTGGCTTGTTTTGCTGTGAGGTCAGTTGGCCTGATGCAATGCCGCGCTCTTTCATCCAAATTGGATAGAACGTCTTTGGTCCAAACCAAATGCCCCCGCTAATAAATGAGATAGCAAATGCAATAAGAACGCCGATTAGATTTAGGTCTGTAAATGTCATGGCGACAATTTTACATATTGGATTTGTTAAGTCTTGGAGGCGAGCCGCCGCTATTGAGCCATAATGGCGTCGTGAACGTATTGTGCTAACCCGCGCACGCGACCGTCGTAATACTCCTTAAAGCGCTTATCTTCGATATACATCACTGCCAGATTTTTTTGCATTTCAGGTGTGCATTCGTAGAACCACTTAGAAATCGCTTCTCTGTGCGCCATGACAGCCGCTTGTGTTTTTTCAGAGCTTATTTCTAACCCATTTCCATATGCATAAACAAAGAGTTCGGTAGCGGCCTCCTGGTCTACCTTGGCCTTTCTAAAATCTTCTTTGGAATATTTCGAAGTCTTAGCTTGGGACTGCTTAAATGCGGTGGTATTTCCCCAGCGCGCTTGTACTTCAGCGTCGTATTCGGACATACCTAATTCTAACCTCAGCTCGCTACTCGTGGCCTTTGGCTTAGGGCGTATGTAAACTCGCGCCATGAAATTTATAATTTTCGTAGTTGATGATCAAAGTAATTCGGGTACTCCAGCTGAGATGGCCAAAATCAATGCGTTCAACGACAGCCTGCGCGCCAATGGCCAATGGATTTTTGCCGGGGGATTAAGCGCACCTTCAAATGGCAATGTGATTGATAATCGAGCAGGAGCAGGAATTGAAACTGGAATGCCACTTTTTGATGCAAAGGAAAACTTCAGTGGATTCTGGCTGATCGAAGCCGCGAATCCGGAAGTTGCCAAAGATTTAGCGTTCGCTGGATCTAAAGCCTGCAACCGCAAAGTCGAACTTCGTCCGCTCCTCTAGAGAATCGAACCTGAATGCGCTTAATCAAGAAAGTTCTCCCAATACTCGGTCTGGTAATCGGCACTCTGGCGCTCATTTCTGGCGAGGCCGATGACTCACCTGGTTTGCAGGGATTGGGTTTGGCGCTAATTCTTTGGATCAACTATCGATATTGGAAGAAGCGCCAGCAATCTAGAGGGTGATTTAGCCCGATCCTGTATCAGTAGTTGAGACTCGCGGATCTCACGTACTAGAAATTTTGATAGGGTCGAAACATCGCTAGTTAAGTACGGGAGTGCAATATGTCGGAAAATTCAGGAAAGTGCCCAGTTGTTCACGGTTCAAATACCGAAGTTGGCGCATCTAATGTCAACTGGTGGCCTAAGAATTTAAATCTAGATATTTTGCATCAGCACGATAAGAAAACCAATCCACTTGGTGAGGATTTTGATTACCTTGAAGAGTTAAAGACTCTAGATTTTGACGCCCTAAAGAAAGATCTTCACGCGCTAATGACCGATAGCCAGCCATGGTGGCCGGCTGACTGGGGACATTACGGCGGGCTAATGATTCGTATGTCATGGCACGCAGCAGGTACATACCGAACAACCGATGGTCGCGGTGGTGGCGGAACCGGAAACCTTCGATTCGCACCCCTTAACTCATTCCCAGATAACGTAAACCTAGATAAAGCCCGTCGTATTCTCTGGCCAATTAAGCAGAAGTACGGCAACAAAGTTAGCTGGGCAGATCTTCTTGTATTAGCCGGAACAATCGCCTACGAATCAATGGGACTTAAGACATTTGGTTTCGGATTTGGACGCACCGATATTTGGCATCCAGAGAAAGATATTTACTGGGGCCCTGAGACAGAATTCTTGGCGCCAAGCGATGAGCGTTATGGTGATGTTAAAGATGCCAGCACAATGGAAAATCCATTGGCCGCAGTTCAAATGGGTTTGATCTACGTAAATCCTGAAGGTGTAAATGGAAAGTCTGATCCATTGTTAACTGCCCAACATGTTCGCGAAACATTTGCGCGCATGGCGATGAATGATGAAGAAACTGTTGCACTCACTGCAGGTGGTCACACAGTAGGAAAGGCACACGGAAACGGTGATGCTTCACGACTTGGACCAAGTCCAGAGGGTGCTGATATCCATGAAGCCGGTCTTGGCTGGATGAACCACTCAACTCGCAGCATTGGCCGCGACACAGTTTCCAGCGGAATTGAAGGCGCTTGGACTACTCACCCAACCAAATGGGATGGCGGATACTTCGAACTGCTCTTTAAGTACGACTGGGAGTTAAAGAAATCTCCAGCTGGTGCAACGCAATGGGAGCCAATCAATATTGCTGAAGAAGATAAACCAGTAGATGTTGAAGATCCATCAATTCGCTACAACCCAATTATGACTGATGCCGATATGGCGATGATCAAGGATCCAATTTATTTAGAGATCTCAAAGCGTTTCCACGCAGACCCTGCTTACTTCAGCGAAGTATTTGCGCGCGCTTGGTTTAAGTTAACCCACCGCGATCTCGGACCTAAGGTCAATTACTTTGGGCCAGATGTTCCAAAGGAAGATTTAATTTGGCAGGATCCAATTGCACCAGGATCAACTTCATACGATGTCGCAGCGGTTAAAGCCAAGATCGCAGCAACCGGAATATCAGTTTCCGATCTCGTTGCAACTGCCTGGGATAGCGCTCGCACATTCCGCGGTTCGGATAAGCGAGGCGGCGCAAATGGATCACGTATCCGACTTGCACCTCAGAAAGATTGGCAAGGAAACGAGCCAGCGCGTTTGGCGAAGGTGCTTGCCGCACTTGAACTAATTGCAAAGGAAACCGGTGCAAGCATCGCCGATGTAATTGTCTTGGCTGGAAACGTTGGAGTCGAAACGGCAGCAAAGGCAGCTGGTTTTGATATCACTGTTCCATTTGCACCAGGTCGCGGCGATGCAACAGCAGAACAAACTGATGCCGCATCATTTGCACCACTTGAGCCAATCCACGATGGATTCCGAAACTGGTTGAAGCAGGAATACTCAGCTAAGCCTGAAGAACTACTTCTTGATCGCGCACAACTTATGGGGCTAACTGCGCCAGAGATGACTGTGCTGATGGGTGGCATGCGTGCACTCGGAACTAACTATGGCGGCACTAAGCATGGCGTCTTCACAGATAAAGTCGGAACGCTTAATACCGACTTCTTCAATGTGCTAACCAGCATGACCTATATCTGGGAGCCTGCAGGAGAAAACCTTTATAACTTGCGCAACAGAACAACTGGCGAAGTTAAATTCACTGCAACCCGCGCTGATTTGGTCTTCGGATCTAACTCAATCTTGCGTGCATACGCTGAGGTATACGCTCAAAGCGATGGTCAGGCAAAGTTTGTAAAAGACTTTGTTAGCGCCTGGACCAAGGTGATGAACGCAGATCGCTTCGACCTAAAGAGATAATTTACTTATCTGGATTAGGAACAGTTACATCTCGAACAAAAGCTTCGAGATCGTTAACTGATTGTAAGAAGCCGCGCAAAGTGCGAAGGGTCGCACCAAAGTTGGTGAATTCTTCGGGCTTTAATCCCTCGACGTCATACATCTTGTTGAACTCCGGAAGAGTTTGAAGCGTCTTTAGAATCGTTGGGTCAACTGGCTCTTCGATGCTATTTAAGTTAGGGACAATTCCTGATTTATTTATCTTTACCTGCCAGCCATAAGGCGGTGAGATAACCGCATCTCCGCCAATAATTTGGCTCCAGTGCATATGGTTGCGGAAAGCGGCTGACAACAAACGAGTGCGATAGCCGCGCTCTTTGTAAATCTGGTGGGCGTGCTTAAAGACCGCAACTCCTGCCCATTCCATAACACCTGGATCAATCATCGCGCCAGATTTTTCAACAGAAACCTTTACCCAGTCATCTACGCGACCAACCATGATTGTGCAGACTGGACCCATCTGAGAAATATCTAGACCCTCTGCTTCGCGGCGCTTTAGTCCGCGTTCGATCGCTTCGGCGACTGCAATTGTTTGTGCAACCGAGAATGAAACTGTGGCATTCAGGCTAACGCCTTGGTAAGTCGCTTCTTCAAAAGCGCTAATTGCCTCAGAAGTTACTGGAATCTTCACAATAATATTTTTTGCAAGCTTTGAAAATGTAACCGCTTGTTCGGTGAGCGCTTTGGCATCACGGAAGTTACGTGGATCGGTTTGAATAGAAAGGCGACCATTTCTTCCATTTTGCTTTTCGAATTCTTCTTCAAAGATCTTTGCCGCATTGATGGAAAGTTCCTCAACCATTGCCCAGCCAATTTGATCATCTGTGGCAGCCGGGTTGTTCTTTGCATACTCCTTGATGCGCCCTACCCAATGATCCTTGTCGGCTTTGATGGCGCTGAGCGCGATGACCGGATTACATGTAGCTCCAACGATTCCCCAAGTAAGCGCGTCCTTTAGTTCTTTTGGATCGGCTGAGTCATTCCAAAGAACAGTCTTGGAATTCTCTTTCATATAAAGGAAAGGTGATTGAGTCATAATTACATCTTAGTAGATTTTGCCTTTTTGCCATAAAGTTTTAACCATGAACTTTGAGATGCGCCCCTATCTACCTGAAGAATTTGAGCGCGCTTGCCAAGTAAGAGGTCTCGCCGCAAGCGATGCGCAGGAAAGATTCAGGGTTCGCTTTAACGCTTCAGGGCAGTGGCTCGATCACTACCTACATTTCGCTCTTATTTGCGATGAAGAATTAATTGGAGATATTCAGTTGCGTCATTGCGATAAAACCATGCCTGATGGTTCAGGCCATATCGGGATCGATATTGCACAAGATAAACGGGGTAAGGGCGCCGGCACCGCCGCACTTAATTTGGCTTGGAACTGGGCAGTTGCAAATGGTTTTCATCGTCTAGAAGGATCTACTTCCGAAGAGAATGTTGCAATGCAGAAAGCTTTCGAAAAAGCTGGCTGGGAATACGAGGGTCGGTTAAAGAAATTGTTTATGCAAGATGGAGTTGGAATCGACTATTTATCTTTTGCTAGAACTATTTAGCCAGCAACCATTTTCTACGTTCGCTCTCTGAAAATTTCTCTATTGAGTATCGCAGGGCTGTTCTAGGCATTTCGGTGCAATGTTCTTGCAAGAACGCCCGAAGCAAACCAGGATCTCGTTTTCCCATTTCTCGCAGAAGCCAACCGACCGCCTTGTGCATTAAATCGTGGTTATCTTCAAGATGGCGCTCTGCCATTTCATAAGTTGGTTCGAGATCGCCAGCGCGAAGAAATGCGAAGGTAAAGACGACTGAGGCGCGCCTTTCCCATAAGGATTTGCTCTTGGCTAACTTGTTTAGGACCGCCATTGGATCTTCAATTTCCAAGAGATACTCACCCAGGGTTGGAGCGCTTACGTCAACCAAATCCCAGTTATTTATATTGCCGGCCTTTAACTCTTTCAGGTAAAAATTGAAAAACTTCTTCTTCTCTTCTGAATTCTTACATTTCTTAAATTGATTGTTAAGAATAATGAGCCCGCAGAGACGTACTTCATGGATATCAGAGCTAGTCAGTTTTGAAATCTCGCTCAGGGGTAAGTCTTTGAAACGTCCCGCCACTTTGCGGGTCTGCGGAACTACGACGCCGATAAAAAGATCACCTTCCGCGTAATCTCCAGGACCTGTCTTAAAGAAGCGCTGAAGTTCGGCCGCCTTTCCTACCGATGCCAATTCTTTGAGATCTGCAATGACCTGTTTTGCGCTCATATGTAGAGTCTATTCGCTATTCTTTTAGTTAAGAAGATTTGTTTTTCTAATTCGGTAAAGAGGTAGCGATGTTTGAGGCGATATTTCTCGGCGCGCTCCAAGGGTTAACGGAATTTCTACCAATTTCTTCCAGTGCACATATTCGGATAGCCGGTGAAATATTTGGCACTAACTCAGATCCGGGTGCGACATTTACCGCAATTACTCAGATTGGAACTGAGCTAGCAGTTTTGATCTATTTCCGCCGAGATATTTTGCGAATTATTCGCGCATGGCTTAGCCAGATTTCACGTCAGAACTTAGCGTCTTCAGAGAAAGCAGATGCGCGAATGGGCTGGCTGATTATTCTTGGCACGCTTCCAATTGTTGGCTTGGGTTATTTTGGCCAAGATGTAATCAGAAACGATTTCAGATCGCTGTGGCTAATTGCAACATCGCTTATTGTTTTTGGATTAATCCTAGGAATTGCAGATAAGTTTGGAAAAACGGAGCGTCAACTTCATCAATTAACACCACTCCATGGAGTTTTATATGGTTTTGCACAATCACTGGCTCTTATCCCAGGTGTTTCTCGTTCGGGAGCGACTATCGCAATGGGACGCATCATGGGTTACAGCCGTGAAGCTGCGCTGCGTTATTCATTCTTACTAGCGCTACCCGCGGTATTTGGAAGCGGTCTTTACGAATTGAAAAGTGCAATTGGCGAAACCACAACCGACCAAGTTTTCTCATTGCCTCAAACACTAGTTGCAACGGTGGTTGCTTTTGTAATTGGTTACGCAGTTATTGCGTGGCTATTGAAGTATGTGACTACCAAGAGCTTTGCGCCTTTTATTATTTATCGAATTGCACTTGGTTCTGCGGTCTTAGCTCTACTTGCGACAGGCGTCGTTAGTTAGAATCGTTTAGGAAGTAATTTCCAACAATTCCATCAATCAGCGCGTTCCAGTCTTTCTCAGAAACTCTATTTGGGCTGAAGTCATCGACTAATTTGCCAAGGGTGTATGCCTGGATAAATACCGCAAGGGCACGTGGATGAAGATCCTTTCGGAACCAACCCTTTTCAATAACTTCGCGGCACAAGTCTTCAAGAGAACTGGTTAGCTTCTCGGTCTCTGCTGTCAGTTCTTTTTGAAAGCGGAGGTTACCTTCGGCGTTGGAAAGCGCACGTGCGCGTTCTAAGCGAAACTTCGCTAAATCATGGCCCTGCGTAAGTTTGGTGACTTCTTGGAGTGCGACTCGCAATTCGCTGGTGCTCTTAACTCGCGGCAAAATTTCGGTCATTAATCCGACAGATCGTGAGATCCACTTTGAATATCTATATACCTGTGCAGTTTCGATTAGCTCGCTGAGGTCTTCAAAGTGGTGATACATGGAGCCCTTGGAGATGCCAGAAATTTCAAGAACATTATCGGCGTGAATCTCACTCGGCATTTGAGTATCTAAAAGTTCAACCACGGTCTTTACGAGCACCGCCTTAGTAGGGTGCATGGAATCAAGTGGCATGGCTTGATGATAGCGAAGAGACGCTGGGCAGAAATGTGGCTACGATTATTTTATGAGCGCAAACTGGTCGGGGACGGTTAATTTCCAAGATTCGACATTCGCTGAGCCAGCGTCGATTAGCGAACTCCAAGAGATCATTTCAGCTAGCCCAAAGGTACGTGCGCGAGGAAGTGCACATTGCTTTAACGAGATTGCCGATACAACTGCCGTAGCGATTTCTCTACACAAGATGCCTGGCAAAATTGAAATCAATAAAGAGAGCCAAACCGTTCGCGTACCTGCCGGAATGAAGTACGGAGAATTAGCGGTAGCTCTGCATGAACGCGGTTGGGCGATTCACAACATGGCTTCGCTGCCACACATTTCCGTAGCCGGCGCGGTTGCAACTGCAACACATGGTTCTGGTGTGGGAAATGGAAATTTAGCGACTGCAGTAAGAAGTTTAGAAGTTGTTCTTCCTGATGGTTCGCTGAAACGGATATCTAAAGGTGAAACAAATTTTGAAGGATTTGTTGTTGGGCTGGGCTTAACCGGCGTTGTCGTAAATTTAGATTTAGCAATTGAGCCAACTTTTAATGTTGCTCAAACTGTTTATCGCGGAATGTCTCGCGAAAGCTACGCCGCAAATTTAGATCAGATAATGAGCCTTGCCTACAGCGTCAGTTACTTCACAACTTGGGCAGCTGCAGGTAGGGGAGAAGTTTGGGCCAAGTTTAAATCCGGTACGACTGCACCTGCTGAATTATTTGAAGCATATCCTGCAACATCTAATCGCCATCCGTTGCCTGGGCTAAATCCTGAACCTTGCACTGAACAAATGGCAGTAAGTGGTCCTTGGCATCTGCGCTTGCCGCATTTCAAAATGGAGTTCACACCTAGTGCCGGCGATGAAATTCAGAGTGAATTCTTTGTTGCTCGCAAAGATGCACCTACCGCAATTGCTGCCCTTGAAAAAATTGCACCGCAAATAAATGAAATTCTCTGGGTAACCGAAATCCGAGCGATAGCCGCCGATGATCTATGGATGAGCCCGCATTATCAGCGCGACTCGATTGGAATTCACTTCACCTGGAAGAAGTTAAACGCAGTTTATGAAATGGTGAAAGTGGTTGAGGCAACGCTAGCCCCATTTGATTATCGCCCGCATCTTGGCAAGGTATTTTCTGCCAGCCCTGAATACTTTAAGGCTGTTATGCCAAAACTGGATGACTTTAGAAAGCTAGTTGCTGAAATTGATCCGACAAATAAATTTGGAAATAAATTTACAGATAACTTGCTGGGTATTTAAATCTCTAATTTATAGCCAAGCCCACGGATAGTGTGAATTATCTTTGGGTTGGCAGGATCCTCTTCAATCTTTGCGCGAAGACGCTTGATGTGAACATCTAAAGTCTTGGTGTCGCCAAAATAGTCACTGCCCCAGACTCGGTCGATCAACTGATTGCGGGTAAGAACGCGGCCTGAATTGCGGATTAAAAACTCCAGTAGTTCAAACTCTTTTAGCGGCAATGAAATCACGGCAGAATTAATGGTTACCTGGTGTTTATCTATGTTCATGTTTATTGGACCCACAGTTAAGGTGCCTGAATCCGTGGCGTTTTCCCCGCCTCCTAAATTACGGCGCATAACGGCTTTTATTCGCGCCAACAACTCACGAGAAGAGTAAGGCTTGGTTACATAATCATCTGCGCCAAGTTCTAAGCCAACCACCTTATCGATTTCGGCATCTTTGGCAGTGAGCATGATGATTGGTACCTGAGATTTTGTGCGAATTATTCGACACACTTCTGTGCCGGAAACCTCCGGAATCATTAGATCTAACAAGATTAAATCAGCGCCTTTTTCGTCAAACTTTTCAATTGCTTCGCGACCGTTTTCAGCAACGGTTACTTGAAAACCCTCTTTTTCCAGCAAGAATGCCAGCGCCTCGGAGAAAGAGATTTCATCTTCAACAATCAAGATATGGGTCATGCTGACTCCACTTCGTTAGTGACGATCGGTAATCTCACAGAGAAAGTGCTTCCGACATTCTCGGAGCTCCACACCTTTATCTCACCGCCGTGCTTGGTGACGATATGTTTTACGATCGAGAGACCAAGGCCGGTTCCGCCTGTTTGACGTGATCTCGCCGGATCTACCCGATAAAAGCGTTCAAAAATTCTCTCGATTTCGGTGTCTGGAATTCCAATTCCTTGGTCGGTCACTGCAATATCTACGATTGAATCTTGCAATTTTGAGGTGATGGAAACGTTTGTTCCTTCAGGGGAGTAATTGATGGCATTTTCGATCAGATTATGAATGGCCATAATTAACTGTTCGCGATCACCTTTAACTGTGAAATCTTGAGTTTCGGTAAAGTTAACCCAAATGTGACGGGCATCAGCGGTTGTCTTACATTGGTCGATCGCCTCTTTGATTAAATCGTTGACTCCAAATTCCTGAGCAACTTTTAGCGGGTCGCTATCTTGCACGCGAGAAAGTTGAATGATTTCTTGAACTAAGTCAGTAAGTCGCTTAGCCTCTGATTGCATACGAGTTGCAAATTTCTTGACCGCTTCTGGATCATCTTTGGCTCCAAGTACGGCTTCACTTAGTAGTGACAGTGCCCCAATTGGAGTTTTTAACTCGTGAGAAATATTCGCTACAAAATCGCGTCGGACTTCATGAACGCGTTGTGCTTCACTTTCATCGCTCATCAAAACTAAAACCAAACTCTCATCTGCCAGAGGAATGACATTGACCGTTAACTCGTGTTTGCCTTCACCGATAGGACCGCGGGCAATTTCAATAGAACCTTGCTGTTTCGTGGAAGTTCTACGAACCACTCGAACTAGCGCCAGGAGCTCTTGGCTTTCAATCCGGTTCTCCTTGAGGATTCCGAGTTCATCTATCGCAGCGCTTTGGTAGATAGGAATGTCGCCCGGGGCCAAGATCATCGAAGCGCCCTCGAGCTGTTCTAGCACCCCAGTGAGCAGATCGGGCAGGGCGCGCTCACCTAGTTCGATATCAGAGTTGCGCCGCAGCCTCATGCCTCCAACTCTAGCGTGTGGAAATCTCTGTTTACCTTCCGTTCACTTTCTAGACTGGATCTATTCACTAGCCCCACATACGGTGGCGCCATGGCACTTATCCGCTCCGTATTTCAAGATGAACTAGATGGCGTCTCACAATCCCTGGTTGATCTCACTTCAATGGTTTCGACCTCAATCTCGAAGGCAACTACTGCAATCCTTTCTGCAGATTTAAAACTTGCCGAGGAAGTCATCGCAACCGATGATCACATCGATACTTTCCAACACGAATTAGATGCGCGCATCATCGACATCATTGCGCGCCAACAACCGGTCGCCTCTGATCTTCGCGCACTGGTGACCGCGCTTCGAATGTCTGCCGATCTTGAGCGCATGGGTGACATGTCGCACCACGTTGCAAAAATTGCACGTCTGCGTCACCCAGGTGGAGCTGTTCCTGCAGAACTTCATGACATGTTCCAAGCGATGGGTAACTCCGCTGAAAAGATTGCAACAAAGACCGGTGTAGTCATCGCATCACGTGACACGGTTATGTCGCTAGAAGTAGAACGCGATGATGATGAAATGGATAAGTTGCACCGTCAACTAATCGGAACTCTTGTTGATCCATCATGGACTCATGGCGTTGAATCCGCAATCGACTTAACTTTGCTTGGGCGTTATTACGAAAGATTTGCCGATCACGCGGTTTCGGTTTCACGACGTGTTTACTTCTTGGTTACAGGAACCTACGCCTAAATAATGACTACATCTGCGATTCAGATCCCAGAACCACGCGTAACAACCACCGAACCACGTCCTTCCGACAAGGTTTTTCGTGGAGTTGTCACGGCAGGCGGATTATCTTCACTTGTAATTTTAGGATTGATTGCACTCTTCTTGGCCTATCGCGGCTTCGAAGTCATAAAGCAAGAAGGAATAGGGTTTTTAACTAACGCCGAATGGTCGATTACGTTAGATGAATCAGCGAATGTGGTTGATAGCCAATTTGGTCTCTCAGCGATGCTCGTGGGAACAATTCTTTGCGCCCTAGTTGCCGTGGTCATCGCCGTTCCGATCTCTGTCTTCTCTGCGCTCTTTTTGAATTTCTATGCTCCACAATGGATGAAAAAGATTCTCATCGCAATCGTGGACATGATGGCGGCCTTCCCCTCAATCCTCTTCGGCATTTGGGGCTTCTTAGTTTTGATGCCGAGCGTTGAGTATTGGGCAAAGTTAATTAATAAATACCTTGGCTGGATACCACTCTTTGAAGTTAAGCCCTACTTCTTTACTCGTTCACCCTTTGTTGCAGGCGTCGTCCTTGCAATCATGATTATTCCCATCATCACATCTGTATCGCGCGAAGTATTTGCTCAAGCTCCACTCGACCGAATTCAAGCGGCATTTGCTCTTGGAGCAACTCGCTGGGCGATGATCAAGGCCGTCGTAATTCCACACGGTCGCAGCGGAGTTGTTGGTGGTGCGATGCTCGGCTTAGGACGTGCGATGGGCGAAACTGTTGCCGTTTTCACAGTTCTCAATATTGTTTTCCAAGTTAACTGGCACGTGTTACTTGGTGCCGGCGGAAACGTTGCTTCACTAATCATCCTTAAATTCGGCGAAGCAAGCGCATATGAAATTAAGGCGCTTATGGCGGCTGGCCTGGTGCTCTTCTTCTTAACGTTAAGCGTGAATGCGATAGCAAATTTCATAGTTAAGCGCACAGGAAAGTCGGGACGATGAGCGCCGTAGCTACTCCACAAAAGCCTTGGGCAAAGCGCCCCATCGACCGAGTTCGCGAATTTTCAATTGTTCTATTTGCTGCGCTCTTTTCTTTCGGATTTGTTGCCGTAACTGAGATGAAGGGGAAGTTGGCTTATGCCTTAATTTTCTTCATCGCTTATGGGGTTTTATCTGCAACATTCGCCTTTATCTCGCGCGGTGCTCCTGCTGCTAAAGATGCTTTCGTGAGCACCTTGGTTTCACTCGGTGCCGTCCTAACTGTTCTTCCGATGCTTAGCATTTTGCTTACTGTTGTTAAGAATGGTTTGCCAGGGCTACATTTCGGGTTGCTTTCAAACGATATGTCGATGGCAACTCCGACTGACCCGATTGCAACGGGTGGAATATTGCACGCCGTAACCGGCACGCTAACTTTGGTTGCGCTAGCGCTGATCATGAGCGTTCCTATTGGAATTCTCACTGCTCTTTATTTGACCGAAGTTAAAGGAAAGTTTTCAAGTCCAATTCGCTTCTTAGTCCAAGCGATGTCCGGAGTTCCATCAATTGTCGCTGGTCTCTTTATCCTTTCAGCAGTTCTCTACCCAATCACTAAGGGTTACTCGGCGCTGATGGGTTCATTAGCGCTGACTATTTTGATGATCCCAACAATTGCGCGCACATCTGAAGAAGTTCTCTTGCTTATTCCAAATGATTTACGTGAAGCAGGCACTGCACTTGGCGGAACACAATGGCGCACCGTTGCGATGATCGTTCTTCCAGCTGCACGCAGTGGATTGATGACTGCAGTTATATTGGGCGTTGCTCGTATCGCTGGTGAAACCGCTCCGATTCTCTTGTTAACAGGCGGCGGAGATAAGGTAAATCCAAATCCATTTAGTGGCTCGGTTGGCTCGATGCCTTATTACATCTGGAAATCATTTAACGCCGGTTCACCTGAGGCAATTACACGTGCATGGGCCGGTCTATTGGTGCTTATGGTTCTTGTTCTAGCGCTCTTTATGGTCGCTCGTTCACTTTCTAGTCGAAAGATTTCAAAATGATGCAAACCTCTGAAAGCGAGAAATCAATGTCAGCTACAACTCCTAACTCATTGGCAAGTGTTGCTCAGGCAAAGCCTGAAAGAGGCGCTACCTCTGCACTGGGAACAGGGCTTGAGACACGTGGAATTCACGCCTGGTTTGGCAAGAACCATGTTCTTTCAGATATCAACCTAGATTTCACTGCTGGTTCAGTAACTGCCCTAATAGGTCCTTCAGGCTGCGGTAAATCAACATTTATTCGAACCATCAACCGTATGCATGAATTTATTCCAGGTGCAGCAATGGCCGGAGAAGTTCTGCTCGATGGAAAAGATATTTACGCACCTGGCGTAGATGTAACAAAGATTCGCTTGCAAATCGGAATGGTCTTTCAGAAGCCAAACCCATTCCCATCAATGACTATCGGCGAAAATGTTCTTTCTGGTCTTAAGTTGGCACAGCTCAAAGTCGAAAACAAAGACGATCTAATGGAAGAGTGTTTGGTCCGTGCTGGTCTTTGGAATGAAGTTAAAGATCGATTAAATACACATGGCGGCTCGCTCTCTGGTGGACAGCAACAACGCCTCTGTATCGCTCGTGCTTTGGCGGTTCGCCCACAAGTTCTCTTGATGGATGAGCCATGTTCTGCTCTCGACCCAGGATCAACTTTGCGCATTGAAGACACTATCCGCGAACTTTCTGACACGATGACAATCGTCATCGTTACCCACAATATGCAGCAGGCGGCGCGCGTTTCGGATTACACCGCCTTCTTCTTATCCGACGGCGGCCCAGGCGAGATGATTGAAGTTGCTCGCACCAGCGAGATCTTCTCTCAGCCAAAGGACCAGCGCACTGAAAATTACGTCACCGGCCGCTTCGGCTAGTCGTAACCTGTTGTTCATCTAAACGTTTATTGGCGTTTGCCTACAAGGAGCAAGTTGTTAACCGTTGCTTCCTATCTTTGGCCTTGTTCAACACCGATATCTAAAAGGGGAAATTAATGAAGGTTTCAATGCTTGCAAAATCTGCAGCAATAGCACTTGTTTTTGGTTTGGTTGCTTCGACACCAGCCCACGCAGTTGATCTACAAGGTTCTGGTGCATCATTTCCTGCACTTCTAGTTGAGGCTTGCAAGGCTCCATTTGCATCATCATCAAACCATTCATTCACATATGCCTCATCTGGTTCAGGTGCAGGACGCACAAACTCAGATAAATCTGTTGGAGATTTCTGGTTTACTGATGCAGCACACACAGCATCGACCAAGCGCGCCAGCATCATCCACGTTCCAGTAGTTGCTGCTCCAATCGGAATTCTTCACAACCTTCCTTCTCGAAACACACTTTCACTTTCAGCGGCAACAATTGCCGGAATCTTCTCGGGAAACATAACTCGCTGGAACGATCCAGCAATCGTAAAAGATAACAACCGTGCATTCGACAAGATTGTTTACAAGAAAGATCGCAACGGAAACCCAGTGCTTGATGCCAAGGGAAATCCAGTCGTTGCAACAAAGCTTTCAACAACTACTCGGTACACACTTCCAGATAAGCCAATCAAAGTTGTCTACCGTTCAGATTCATCTGGAACAACTGAAAACTTTACAAACTACCTAAACAAGTCAGCTCCAACGGTTTGGACAAAGGCAAAGGCTGCGGTATTTACAAGCTCATTCCCAGGCAATATCAACGCACCTGAAAACCTTGGACGCATCGTTGGCGCATCATCATCAACAGGTGTTTCACAGTTGGCGGGAAAGACTCCTTACTCAATTACCTTCGCAGAAGTTAATTACGCGGTTGCCAATAAGTTAAAGGTTGCAAATGTAATCAACCCTGCAGGAAATGCGGTCGAGCCAAACTCAGTCAACACATCAGCATTCCTTGCTCAGGCTGATATGAACGCTAACGGAATCATGTCTTTCGACTATGCAACTAAAGAGCCAGGTGCTTACCCACTAGGCATCGTCTCTTACATGCTTGCAGATACTTCATATCCAGATAAGAACAAGGCTGCTGCGGTTAAGGCGCTAGCGTCCTTCATCTTGTCTCCAGCATGCGCAAAGGACAAGGGCGCGGCTCTTGGATTTAGCGTTATCGACGGTGACTTCCTAAAGAAAGCACAGTCATTGGTCGCAAAGATCGGATAAGTATTTATCCAACCCCGAGGGAGAACGGCCAGGCAAACCTGGCCGTTTTTCTTTTCCCCTAAACTCAACTCATGCATATTCGTTTAGCTAGCCCTGAAGATGTTTCCGATATACATCGCTTAATTTATGAATTAGCGATCTATGAAAAGGCGCCTGAGCAAATGGTCGCAACCGTTGAACAGATAAACGAATCTCTATTTAATGACCACCCAGTTGCTTTCTGCCACGTTGCAGAAGTTGATGGAAAGATCGTAGGTATTGCCCTCTGGTTCTTAAATTACTCAACTTGGCTGGGCAAGCCCGGAATTTATCTAGAAGATCTCTTTGTTCAGCCGGAATACCGTGGCCACGGCATCGGCAAAGGTTTTATGAAGACTTTGGCACAACTTTGCATCGAACGCGGTTATGAGCGATTCCAATGGTGGGTGCTGAATTGGAATACGCCATCAATTGATTTCTATAAATCACTCGGTGCAATACCTATGGATGACTGGACAGTTTTTAGACTTTACGGAGATGCGCTTAAGAAGTTCGCGAAAGAGTCTTAACTACCTTTTACAACTCGATAGTTTTGCAAAGTTGGATCAGTTGCATAAGCAATACGCACGCCCGCTTTTTGAGAAGCGGTAAGCCCACTAACAATCTGCTCTGTTAGAAGTTCACCTGGCGCAACAACGGCAACTCCTGGGGGATATGGGGCGATGAGATCGGCAGAAATACGACCGATCGCATCGATTGCGCTAACCATTTCCGTTTTAGCAAAGTAAGCATCGCGCATAGAAGTTGCGATCTGCGGAACTACCGACCAGCTCAGCGCAGTTGCACTTTCCCGCGGAGAGCTCTTCAACATCTTGAGTATCGGAACTAACTTCATCGCCAGCGCTTGGAAATCCGCTTGCGTATCGGCCAGAGTTGCTAGGAAGACAATCGTGTCGCGATCGGCCATCTCAACTCGTACCCCTTGCGCAATGAGCGCTTTCTCAATATCTACGCCAGATGCCCCAAGTTGTTGAACTCGTAAAACGATTTTTACTGGGTCAAAGCGCCCTGCTGGAAAATCGCTTGGATTTAAAAAGATTGGCAGATCGAAATTTGCCTGTACCGCCAACTTAAATTGTGCAACGTTTTCAATAAGCGCACCGAGTACTTCCGGTCCGCGGGTTTGCAGAAGTGCACGTACTGCATCAATCGAAGCAAGGGGAGCGCCCGCAGGTGAAGTTGTGTGGGTTGTTTCAAAGCTTTGTTCAAGTCTTTCAGCACTTAAATATTTAGTTTGGGCAAGAAGCAAAGCAGAGGCGCTGTATCCCGGAAGGGCCTTATGGACGCTAGTAATCAAGGCATCAGCGCCTTGCGCAATTACATGTTGTGGCAGATCGGGATGGAAACCGAAATGTCCTCCCCATGCGGCATCAACAATTACTGGAATAGATTTGTCATGCGCCGCGGTGATCAGCGCAGATAAATCAGATAATGTCCCGAGATAACCAGGTTCAGTAAGAAGAACTGCAATTGGGTTTTCTTTTAAGACTCGTTGTAATTCTGTTATCGAAATTCCAATTGGTACGCCAGTTGCTGAATCAATTTCTGGGTTCATCCAAATTGGTTCAAGCCCAGCTAGTACGAGAGCGCTTAAAACAGAACGATGTGCGGTTCGTGAAACAGCAACCTTGTCTCCTGGTTGTCCCAGCGCGAATATCACCGCTTGATTTGCGTGGGTAGAGCCACCTGTTGAGAAGCGGGCAAAATCTGCGCCCCATAGTTTTGCGGCAAGCGCTTCAGATTTCTTCAGCACTTGATTGGTTAACTTAATTTCATCCAACCCGCCGTAAAGTGGAATATCTGAATCAACAACCGCGCCTAAACCTGCATCAAGAAGTGATGCTCTCTGTTTGTGGCCTGGAATTGTGAAAGGAGTGTGATCTGTCTCAAAGTAAGAAAGGTAGGCATCGAGCAATGGTGCACTATGACGTAGGTCAGATTTCTTCTCCACCGTCTGAGCCTAACTTGTCGCGGCACATAAGTTAAAAAGTGGCTCTATAATTTATCCATGACCTCAAAGGACCCTCTCCCGCAATCACGTCACTTGGCCACCGCAATTCCAGGGCCAAAATCGCAGGAGATAATCGCGCGTCGCAAAGAGGCAGTATCCGCAGGACTCGGAATGGCAATTCCCGCAATCATCGAACGCGGCGAAGGCGCAATTCTTCAAGATGTTGATGGCAATCGTATTATCGATTTAGGTGCCGGAATCGGCGTTGTTAACGTTGGTAACGCAGCACCACGCGTTGTTTCCCGTGTCATCGAAGCCGCTCAAGCATTTACTCACACCAACTTCACAACTGCTCCATACCTTGGTTATATCGAAGTATGTGAGGCGCTTAATCGCATCACACCCGGCACACATAAGAAAAAATCAATTTTGCAGAACTCGGGTGCTGAAGCAGTTGAAAACGCCATCAAGATTGCGCGTCACTCAACCAAGCGCCCCGCAGTAATTGTTTTTGAACATGCCTATCACGGCCGCACCAACTTAACGATGGCCCTTACCGCCAAGAACATTCCTTACAAGGAGGGTTTCGGTCCATTTGCTAACGAGATTTACCGAGTACCAATGCCTTACCCATTCCATTACGAAGGCAACCACGCCACTATGGCGCAAGATTACTTAGAAATCGTTACTTCAAAGATTGAAAAAGAAGTTGGCGCACATAACGTCGCAGCAATTTTGATTGAACCAATTCAAGGTGAAGGTGGATTTATTGTTCCGCCAAAGGGCTTCTTACCTGGTCTTGCTAAATTTGCAACTGAAAATGGAATTGTCTTTATCGCTGATGAAGTTCAAACAGGTTTTGCTCGCACTGGAAATATGTTTGCTTGCGAAGATGAAAACGTTGTTCCAGACATGATCATCACCGCTAAGGGAATTGCAGGCGGACTTCCACTTGCAGCCGTTACTGCGCGTGCCGAAATCATGGATTCGTCACACGTTGGCGGTCTTGGTGGAACTTACGGTGGAAATCCAATCGCGTGTGCCGCAGCTCTTGGTGCGATCGAAACGATCGAAGAAGAAAAGCTGGTTGAGCGCGCGCTTCATATCGGAAAGATTCTTCACGAATCGTTAACTGCCCTTGCTAAGAAGTATCCAATCATCGGCGAAGTCCGCGGTCGCGGTGCGATGCAAGCGATTGAGTTAGTAGAAGCTGGCACCAAGACCCCCAATCCTGCGGCAATGGCATCAGTCATTAAATATTGTCAGAGCAAGGGTGTTCTAATTCTTACCGCTGGCACTTACGGCAATGTAATTCGCTTCCTGCCACCGATCGTAATTAGCGATGAACTCTTAAAGGATGCGCTCGGAGTACTAGAAGAAGCTTTCGCAAACCTCTGATTTCACCCGCTTAGATCACCCCATTAGGGTGATTTTTGCTAGCCATTTCACCTTGTGATGCTTCACCCTTAGGCGTGGCTCCAAATCGCGTAAACCTCGGTTATCCAGCGGACATAATCCCTGGTGTTGTTCTCTCACGCACCCTGCCACCAATTCTCTCTCCCAACTTTCTAACCAGAAAGCACATTCTCGATGGCCTATTGATTGATCGCGCAGGAGTAACACTAATATCTGCGCCTGCCGGATTCGGAAAGTCTTCTTTAGTTGCTGAATATCTAACTGGAGTGAAACACCCCACAATTTGGTACACGGTAGGTGAAAGAGATGGCACCACAGAACTGCACGCGCATTTACTGCAGGCCACACGAAATGTTATTCCAGGTTTTGCACCATGGTTTAGTGGTTCAGAGGATTTGAAATCTCCAAAAGTTCTAGAAAAAATTTTTAGCGAAATCCGCGACCTAGAAAAACACATTGTCTTGGTGATTGATAACAATCGCACTGCTGGCACACAAGATGAAGAGACTTCAAATCGAATTCTTGACTTACTTCCTTTGAACGTTCATGCGATCGCGATAAGACGTGCGACATCTCCAACAAATTTCTCGAACCTAAGTAATGCAATTAACTTTCGAATCTATAGTGTCAATGATTTGAAGTTTACGCACGAAGAAGTTGAGCAATTAGCTCTAATGCATGGCATATCAAGAGATGACCAGAGTGCCTATAAAGTGCTTGAATCAGCGCAAGGATGGCCCGCCGCCGTGAACTTGATCGCATCTAACTTAAGCCGCGGCGTCGATACGAAATCCATCAAGGAGATGGGTAATTATTCGGCCGAGCCGTTGAACTTGCTTGTCGCAGAATTGCTCCGTTCCTTAAGTCCTGAAGATCGTGAGATTCTGGAAGTTCTGTCCATATTCGAAGAATTTTCTGTAGAAGCGGCAGAAGTTGCTTTGCAGGATAATTTTTCATTGGCGAAGCTAAATTCTTTTGCAACAGAAGCCCTATTCCTGATTTACACAGCTGATCCCGTACATAAATTTGCGCTAAATCCGTTACTTCGAACTTCCCTCCTGCTTCAAAAGAAATCTTCAAAACAAGCGACAAAGGATTTACATTTACGCTTAAGCCAGTATTTCGAAGATAAACGCGAACACATAAAGTCATTGCATCATGCCAAAGAGTCAGGCGACTCCAAGCAGTACCGTTCACTATTTCGCGAGAGCATGCGCGAATTAATCGCCACGGGACACGGCAAAGATTTGCTACAAATGTCTTCCATCGTCGGCGATTCCTCAAAAAATGGATTATTAAAGCGTCAAACGGTTCAACTGATTGGTTATGCCGCCGATTTTCAATATGAAAATGCGCAGAGTTTGATTGATGAGATGCGCTTTGCCGCACGAGGCTCAGAGATTGAGGATTTCATAGCCAAGTTTGTTGCCGCCGTGAGTATCTATATTGATTTTGCTCTTGGGCTTACCGAAGATCTGGAAACTGACTACACAAGAGTCCGTAGCGAGGAAGATTCACAACTAGATTTGGGTGCTGCCGATAAAATATCAATTTTGCGCATCATGGCAGCAAAGGCGAGTATTTACGATAATTCCACTGAGCTTATTGCGTTGCAAAAAGAAGCGCATCAAATCGCGGACTCGAATGATTCAAGTTTAATTCTTTATCTTTTGAATGCGATTGATGCATCTACTTTATTGAGCCTAGGAGAGTTCAAAGATGCTCAGTTAATTGCCAATAACGTGATTGCACAGGCAGCAAGGCATGGTTATTCGGGAATTTTCGGTCCCCTTGATGCGATGTATGTGCGGGCACGTTGTTTGTTGGAATTCTCGCAAGTGGAAGAGGCGCTGACTTTATTTGAGCAGATTCGAAATTTGGCGAATTCGTGGTCGCAACCGGTCTGGGTTTATATCGCAGAGAGCTTCTTAGCGAGAGATTTAGCTCTAAATGGGAAGACCGCCGCCGCCCTTGAAATTGTGCGAAGTGGACGAGACCGAGCGGCAGCAATGACTCTACGAAATGGCTTGGTCACCTACTGCGATTTAACTGAGCTTTTCATCAAATACACCATGAAAGATTGGGATCGCGTTGGCGTACTACTTGAAAGACTTCCAAGCTTTCTTCTTGTTGAAAGAATCAAACCAATACACGCCCACATGGTCGGTCGAAAATCACCAGCCTTTGTAGTTTCCAAACTTCCTAACGCAACTGCTAAAGATCAGATCTATCGCCTCTTGTCGGAAACTGAAGAAAATATAGATAAAGAGAAGATTGCTCTTGAAACCATGAAGAAAGCCCTTGATATCGGCGCCCGAGTTGGAGCAAAGGAAACGTTTCTGCGGCAGGATGCCGACATTTTGAACTTGATAATCAAGATCGCAAGTGAAAAACCAACCGTATATCTCGAGGAACTTGCCTCTCTAATTACATCTCGCTTACGGAATAGATCGGAGAACAATATGGGCTTAAGCGCAGCGCTCACTAAACGCGAATTAGAGATTTTGCGCCATTTGGCTACGGGGATTCCTATTAGCGCTATTGCCACGACGCTCCATATTTCACAGAACACGATGAAGACGCACTTAAAGAACGTATATCGCAAGCTCGGCGCGTCAGGCCGTGATGAAGCGGTGACCAAGGCAAAGAGTCTTTATATCCTCTAAATCGACCTCACCTATACTTATGGTGTGGATCTAGACCTATTGGTAAATATTCTCGACTTTGCTGGCACCTTTGCCTTTGCCTTAGTTGGTGCACGTATTGCCGCAGATAAGGGTCTTGACTACGGCGGAATCGCGTTTATAGCGGCTACAGCTTCACTTGCCGGCGGAACATTGCGCAATTTACTTTTGGGGGAAAGGCCGCCCTGGGTATTGCATTCGTGGTTATTCGCGGGAGTACTAATTGCAGTGATAATTACATTGGCTATTAAGCGCACAACACCTGTTGGAAGATTTGTATTATTTTTAGACACACTTGGATTAGCAGTCTGTTCTGTCTCGGGTGCGCAGTTCGCACTAACTCACGGAGCGCCGTTTATCGCCGCAGTAATGCTTGGGCTGATCGGCGCAGTTACCGGTGGACTCTTGCGAGATGTTCTTTGCCAAGTAGAACCTGTCTTGCTACATCGCGAAACTATAGGAACTTCATGTCTGGCAGGTTCTTTGGTTTACGTGACCGGTGATTACTTTGAAGCTAACTCCGCCTTTGTTGCTCTATCTGCTGGACTTGTTGTAATCATCGTCCGAGAGATTTCAATCCGCTTTGATTGGCATCTTCCTAAAGTCGGCGCTCGTTAAGTGGATATCAAAGAACCCTTAATAGTCACGGAGCGACTTGAGCTCCATCACATTTCTAGTGATCGCTTAATTAATCTATTTGAAAACCGCGATGATGCCGTTGCCTTAGCAGATGAAAAATTTACCAACCCGCTTAGAGTCTTAATTGATTTTCAAGGTCCACTTGCCTGGAGAGTTCCACAGGTAAAAGATGATTCTTCAGTAAATAAGTGGTTTGTTCGTTGGATTGTCTTGAAAGATTCGTGGGAAATTATCGGTAGCACCAGTTTTCACGGTGCACCAGACGCAGATGGCATGATGGAAATTGGTCTGGGAATCGAAACCGCACATCAGAATAAGGGATATGCCAAGGAAGCGCTGCTCGGAATGTGGCGCTGGGTTTTGACTTTTCCGGAAGTTAAGACGCTGCGCTATACCGTGAGCCCAGAAAACCTTCCCTCGATTGCAGTAATTAAATATTTTGGTTTTAACTTTATGGGTCAACAAATGGATGATATCGATGGCCCAGAAGATATATACGAGATGGATCGAGATAGTTTCTTGCAACGCTGGGGGAGTAAATAATGAGCGATGAAAATTTCGACTTTGATGATGAGTTTGGGGAGATCGATGATCAACTTGATCTAACGCTCTATGCCGATGCTGCAGAGTTAACTTCAGAGGTAACTGCCCAAATTCTGCAGAGCGTCGAAGAAGGGTTAACCGAGACCGGAAGATTTGATCTGGCGTTGACCGGTGGAACTCTTGGCTTAGCAATTTCCAAGAGTTTGGTGGAAGTTCTAAATCAGAACTCGAGTGATTTTGCTGGGCTTAACATCTGGTGGAGCGATGAACGATATGTTGCAGGCGATAGTGATGAACGCAATGCGCTGCCATTTCATGGCAAGTTAAGCAATTCAAACGTTGTTGTACATGAAGTTATCGCCAGTGACGCAGGTTCAGCAGTAGATGCTGCAACCAACTATGAAACTCAACTTGCTGATGTAAATCTTGATTTGGTTGTCTTAGGGTTAGGTCCAGATGGACATGTGGCTTCAATCTTTCCTGGAAGAGCTGACTTAGATAATTTGAATCGCGTCTTCTTAATCGAAGATTCCCCAAAGCCACCTGCGGTTCGCATTTCGTTCACAATGGCGACAATAAATAGCGCAGATAAGGTTTGGATTGTCGCAACTGGCGAAGGTAAGGCAGATGCCGTCACCAAAATAATTGAAGCTGATCTATCAATACCGGCGAGTTATGTGCGTGGTTCTCGCCACACTCGCTTAATCGTTGATACCGAGGCCTTTTTCGCCGAGTAGACTGAGGGCATGAACTCAGCGCCAAATACGACAAATTTTGCAATGGTCGGCCTTGGCCGCATGGGCGCAAATATCGTTCGCCGCTTGTCCCAACACGGGATCTCTTCAACGGTCTTTGATTTATCGAGTGAAGCGGTAGCAGCCGTTGGCGCAGAAGGTGCAACGACAGCTACTTCAATTGCAGATCTAGCCGCGAAACTTCCTTCACCGCGCACCGTTTGGGTAATGGTTCCGGCTTCCGTAACAGATTCAACGATTGCAGACGTTGCACAGCATTTAAGCGCGGGTGACACGATCATTGATGGTGGCAATAGTTACTACAAGAACGATCTAAAAAATGCAGAACTACTGAAGGCCAAAGGAATCAACTTTGTAGATGTGGGAACTTCTGGTGGTGTTTACGGATTAGAACGTGGATATAGCTTGATGATCGGTGGAGAAAAATCCGTTGTTGAAGCGCTAGATCCCATCTTTAAAGCACTTGCCCCTGGAATCGAAGCGGCAGAACGCACCCCTGGAAAAACCGGCACACCAGATCAAGCTGAATACGGATATCTACATTGCGGGCCTGTAGGTGCTGGCCACTTTGTAAAGATGATTCACAATGGAATTGAATACGGAATGATGGCTGCTTTCGCTGAAGGGCTGGCGATCTTTGAAGCAGCTGATGAAATGACTCCTGCTTATGATTTAGATATCCCACAGATCACCGAAGTTTGGCGTCGCGGCAGCGTTGTTGCTTCTTGGTTGTTAGATCTAACTGCGCAAGCGCTTAATGAATCAGAGGATCTAAAAGAGTATTCAAGCGAAGTTAGCGATAGCGGTGAAGGTCGTTGGACCGTTCAAGCGGCAATCGAAGCCGGAATTCCTGCCCACGTACTTAGCGCGTCACTTTATTCACGTTTTGCATCCCGTAATAACGACGAATTCGCTAACCGCGTCTTGAGCGCGATGCGTTACAAATTCGGCGGGCATAACGAAAAACCTAAGAACTCATAACGATGAGGGCAGATGTATTAGTACTTTTCGGCGCTACCGGAGATTTAGCAAAGAAGAAATTATTTCCAGCACTGTATGACCTACAAGAGCTCGGCGAGCTTGATTTACAGGTTTTTGGTGTTGCCTCTTCAAAGTGGACCCAAGAGGTCTTTAAGGAAAACGTTGAGGCTGCGGTGCGTGCGCGCAAACCGGATGTCGATGAGGCTGCTCTAGCCAAGCTTTTGGGGGAGATGCAGTTAATCGTTGGTGATTATGCAAACCCAGAAACCTTTGTTGCTCTAGCTAAGGCGCTAAAAGATTTTAAACTTCCGGTTATTTACTTGGCGATCGCACCTGAATACTTCGCTCAGATCACCGAATCGCTCGCTGCAGTTGGCCTCACGCGCCATGCCAGAGTTGTTGTTGAAAAACCTTTTGGTCGCGATTTAGAAAGCGCTAAAGCCCTCGATGCCTCAATAAAGAAGTTGCTTCCTGAAGAACAAATCTTCCGTATTGATCATTATCTCGGTAAAGAATCTGTCGAAGATCTATTGGTATTCCGCTTTGCCAACACTCTCTTTGAGCCGGTTTGGAACCGTAACTACGTTTCCAATATTCAAATTACTATGGCAGAAAGCTTTGGCATCGATGGCCGTGGCAAGTTCTATGATGCAGTCGGCGCAACTCGAGACGTACTTCAAAACCACATCCTGCAAGTCTTAACAATGTTAACCATGGAGCCACCTATTGATATGGGCTCTGAAGCGATGCAGAACGAGAAGATCAAAGTTTTATCCGCTATTCGCGATATCAACAAGACCGATGTTGTACGTGGACAGTTCGAGGGCTATTTGGATGAAGCTGGAGTTGCACCAGACTCAGATACCGAAACTTTTGTTGCCATGAAATTGTTTATCGATAACTGGCGCTGGGCAGGTGTTCCGATTTATTTGCGCACAGGCAAAAAAATGCCAGAGACGGTGCTCGAAGTTATCGTTGAGTTTAAGCAACCACCTCGTGCGCTCTTCGGTAAATCTGCGGCTAATCAGGTGCGCTTTAGATTGGGCGTGCATGATGGCGTGGATATTTCACTTCAGGCTAAGAAACCTGGAACCAAATTAGTTACAGAAACTGTTGATCTCTCTGTGGAATTCGTCGCAGAGTTCGGTGATCGCCAAGGCCCATACGAGCGTCTACTTCGAGCAGCAATGCTGGGTGATCACTTCCGCTTCACACGCATCGATGCGGTTCTCGCCTCATGGCAGATTCTTGAGGATTTATTGAAGAATCCAAATCCTGCAATAACTTACGAAGGTGGAAGTTGGGGACCGGCAGAAGCAGAAGATTTAATTCCGGGCGGCTGGAGTCCGGTAGGCGCTGCAGCAGATGAGCTGAAGGATTTGAAAGAGATATAAAAGTTAGTCGCGAGACTGTCCTGATCGGTGTTTGTAGCGCCCCAAGAACTCTTCCTTCATATCCATAAAGTTTCCAACTAAAAGGGCTTGGCGCATCTGATCTACTAAGCGCACAATAAATCTTTCGTTATGTATTGTGGCAAGAGTCGCCGCAACCATTTCCTTGCCGCGGAATAAGTGACACAAGTAAGCACGTGTGAAATTAGTGCAGGTAAAGCAATCACATTCATCGTCTATTGGATTAAAGTCGCGAACATAAGGCGCATTAGCAACGTTGAAACGCCCTTGCATCGTGTAAACAGCGCTCGAACGAGCGATACGTGAAGCAAGAACACAGTCGAAGGTATCAACGCCATTTTCAACGCCGACAAATAGATCTTCGGGTGCGCCAATTCCAAGTAAATGCTTCGGTTTATTTTCTGGCAGAGTGCTATTAACCCATCCAACGATAGTGCCGAGTGAGCCTTTATCTAGGGCACCGCCAATACCGAAGCCATCGAATTCGATTCCGGATGATGACATGGTTCCTAAATCATGCGCTGCTTTCTTGCGCAGATCTTCATATTGCGCGCCCTGAATTACGCCAAACAAAGCTTGATAGGGCTTATCGCTACGAACATCGGTAAGGCGTTTATGTTCATCTAAGCAGCGGATCGCCCAATCGTAGGTACGCTCCATGGCGAGCTCTTGATACGGGCGAGTGTTATGCAAAGTTGTGCACTCATCGAAAGCAAAGATGATGTCAGCGCCGATCTTGTGTTGAATCTGCATCGAAATTTCAGCGCTAAAGCGATGCATAGATCCATCTAGGTGTGATTTAAAGGTAACGCCATCGTCATCGACATGTGCCAGGCGTTCTTTATTGCCGGCGATAACCTGATCTGATCGAAAAGTTTTTGCATCCATCGCTAAAACTTTTTTAAATCCAACTCCGAGTGAAAGTACTTGAAACCCACCGCTATCTGTAAAAGTTGGGCCAGGCCAATTCATAAATTTAGCGAGCCCACCGGCCTCATCTAAAACATCTGGTCCAGGCTGCAAGTAGAGGTGATAGGCATTTGCTAGCAAAGCTTGCGATCCAAGATCTTTCATGGCACCCGGAAGAACCGATTTAACTGTCGCCTTTGTACCAACCGGAATAAAGGCGGGAGTTTGAATATCTCCATGTGGAGTCGAAATTGTGCCAACGCGCGCCAACGAATTTTCGGCGCTCTTCTTTATCTCAAATGAGAATTTCTTATCGTTTGGCGTGGACACAAGCGTTATTGTCTCAGATATAGACTGCGCCAATGCTCGCCGCAAAGCTGCCCTTTAAAGAGTTCACTTCACTTTTAAATCCACATTCACGCCGCATCGTTGCCGGAATCGCACTTAGCGCGATTGGTCGCGGAATGACCCTTTCGCTTTTGATGGTCTATCTCCACGATATGCGCGGATTTACAACATCTTTTGGTGGACTCTTGATGGCCTGGGGCGCTCTCTTCGGCATCGCCTGCACTGCACCGCTGGGCGCACTTGTCGATCGCATTGGCCCAAAGATTGTGATGGTTGTCGGATTGGTTATCTCCGGCGCTTCGGCAATTTCTTTTGCTCACGTAACAACCCAAACCCACGCCTTTATCGCAATGACTTTATTTGCACTTGGCGGTCAATGCGTTTGGCCATCACAAACTGTGATTTTGACGAGAGTTACTCCCGAAGAAGATCGCCCAAAGATTTTCGGTTTTAACTTTATGTTGATGAATTTAGGTTTAGGTGTTGGCGGATTTATCTCATCAATTTTAATTCGTGAGAATTCAATTTTTTCTTACCAAATCATGTATTGGCTAGATGGCGCTACTTACTTGGTATTTCTCTTCTTTGTTTGGGGGCTAAATACCCCTCACGCCGGTAAATATGTAGCTAAAGAGCATGAGCCAGAAAAAGGCAGCTATCGCGAGCTCTTTAAAATCCGCGAACTTTCGATACTCACTTTCGGCGGAATTATCCTTTTAACCTTTGGTTATGGACCACTGCAATCCGGTCTTCCAATTTATGCCACACAATATTTAGATTTAGCGCCCAATTGGCTCGGCATTATCTTTGGCGTAAACACCTTTGCAATTGTCGCCTTCCAACCTTTGGTACTTCGTTTAATTGAAAACCATTCCAAATACTCCGCACTTATTTCAGTTGCAATCATCTGGGCGCTTTCCTGGTTAGCAGTCGGAGTTTCACCGTACCTATCAATGCTTATGGCCGGCATCGCACTTTGCCTTAGCCAATTAATTTTTGCTTTCGGTGAAATGGTTCATGCGCCAACAAGTCCAGCGTTAATGCAAGAGTTAACTCCAGAACATATTCGCGGGCGCGCAAGTGCGTTAATGAGTTTGCAGTGGGGAATCTCCGGTATCGCCGGTCCTGCGATTGCAGGCGTGATGATCGGAGCGCATTTAGAGCAGCTTTGGGTAGTGCTTATGGCAGTCGGTGTATTGCTGCCTATTCCATTCTTCGCGCTGCTAAAGCGCGAGAAAGAAGTAAGAGAAAAGAGTTAAGCGAGCTTTCCAGTTACTTCAATGACATTTACTGTGCCATTTGAAAGTACTACTGAAATATCATCGCCGCTCTTACCTGGGCAAGAAAGTCCCCATGAGAACTTGGCCGATGCGCCAGGTGCAAGTGGCGTAATTGGTGCGCCTTCCATCTGGTTATCGCCATCAAAGATATCTACGCAAGCACCTGTAGTTGTTGAACCCTTAACAATCAGAGTTGCTAGATCGAGATCTGCGGCTGATCCATTTTCAACAGTCACGTTAAAGCGTTCGTTACGCTGATCTGGAAGCATTCCTGATGCGAATTTTCCAGGCGTAAAACTTGCTGGTGATGAAAGTGTGTAGCTGACCTTGTCTGGAGTTACAACTGGTGCATCGAATCCGCCAGATGCTTGAGGAGTTTCTTCAACAGTAGTTACAAGGCTTTGGTCATCAACTTGGGCAGCTTCATCTGAGCCACCGCATGCGGTGAGGGTGAGCGCTAGGGCTACCGTGCTGCCTGCGATTGCTAATTTTGAACCAAACTTAGAACCAAAGCTTGAAAATTTACGGTTGAACATGGGTCCTCCAGATGTAATTTTGTTACGTAGGTGACTATTTCGTACTCGTAAGTATAGAGTAGCCCGCATGTCTCTCAACTCAGAAGTTAGTTCTGAAACCACGATCGCTGGCCGTAGCCCGCGCCAGATCGCATGGAGCCGCTTTAAGCGCAACAAAGTAGGTATGACAGCAGCAGGAATCAGCATTACCTTGCTAAGCATGTCCCTCTTTGCGCCAATCGTTTGTCGCATCTTGGGTATCAATCCAAATGATTTAAACCTAGAAGGCTTAAATAGCAGTGGTATTCCAACGGGTGATCTAGCTGGATTTAGCAGAGAACATCCACTAGGCGTCATTCCAGGCACTGGTCGCGATTTGCTGGCCCAACTGCTCTACGGTTCACGTATCTCATTTATGGTTGCGATTCTTACAACAGCGACAGCGCTAACAATTGGTTTCTTTGTCGGAATCGTTGGTGGTTACTTCCGCGGTCGCGTCGATGGCTATCTCGGTCGCTTCACCGACTTCCTTCTCGCATTCCCTGCCTTCTTTATGATCGTTGCACTCAGCGAACCAATGGTTGATCGCATCGAAAAAACTGGCGTTGCAGAAGGCAATGGCGCTCGCATCTTGTTCTTGATTCTCTTCTTATCTTTCTTTGGTTGGCCGGGATTTTCGCGGCTTATCCGTTCACAAGTTCTCTCTCTTCGCGAACGTGAATTCGTAACCGCAGCACAAGCGATGGGCGCATCACGTCGCCGCATTATCTTGAAAGAGTTGGTTCCAAATCTTTGGGCGCCAGTAATCGTTGTGGTCTCACTTTCGCTGCCCGGCTATTTGGCATCTGAAGCGGTCTTCTCATTCTTAGGCCTTGGCGTTCAGCCACCGGCTTCAACCTGGGGAATCTTGTTATCGAATGCAACCCGCTTCGTAACAGTGATGCCGAGCTTCTTCCTGATTACGGCGGCATCCCTCGTGATCGTGGTCTTGGCCTTTAACCTGGTCGGCGATGCGTTGCGCGATGCGCTAGATCCTCGCGCCGACAAGTAAACCTGTCTGACCTAATCCTCGCGCCGACAAGTAAACCGGGCTAAATCACCCCTTTTGCTACCGTCCAGTATTCACTTTTCGGACATTTTCTGCTTAACTCAACCCACTCGTAGTGCGGTTTTCCCGTTGCTACATCCCAATCGAAAGGATTACGGAATGAGCCCTCGTTTCGCTCTTCGTCGTGCCGTAGTCGTTGCATCTGCAAGCGCTTTACTTCTTGGAACCGCTTTGGTTTCAGGATCAACAGTTGCAAATGCTGCTACTACTCCAAAGACCGGTGGAATTCTTACACTGCTCGAGCACGAACCACGTCTTGATCACCTAGATCCAAGCCGTATCTACACAGGACGCGACCTCGCGTTTATGAACTCGTTTCACACACGTACTTTGGTTGCATACAACCCAGTTCCAGGTGCAGCAGGTGCAAACCTCGTTCCTGACCTAGCAACAAACACTGGTGTTCCAAGTAACGCTGCTAAGACATGGAAGTTCACACTTCGTCCAGGTACAAAGTTTGAGGATGGAACTCCAATCACATGTGAACACGTCCAATACGGTACATCTCGCGTATTCGCACAAGATGTAATCAACAACGGACCTACTTACTTGCTTTCATGGCTTGATATTCCAAAAGATAAAGATGGAAATTCAATCTACGTTGGTCCATACAAGAGCTCAAAGGCAGCACAAGCTGCATACAACAAGGCAGTCTCTTGCTCTAAGGACAACCGCACAATTACATTTAACTTGAACAAGTCAATTGCTGACTTCAACTATTTGGCTACATACGGTGTTATCTCACCAATCCAAAAGAAGAAGGACACTGGCGACAAGTACGACCTAAACCCACAGGCAACAGGTCCATACAAGATCGTTGAGAACAGCAAGACACAGCTTCGTATGGTCCGTAACGCACAGTGGTCAAAAGCATCTGACCCAATTCGTACACCATATCCAGATGAAGTAATCATTCAGTTCGGTCTTGATGAAGAAGTTATCGATCAGATCATGTTGGAAGACACAATCCCAACAGCAATCAACTTCGGTGGACCACTTCCATCAAATAAGGACAAGTTCTTCAAGGACGCAAAGTTCAAGAACCGTCGCATGAACAACTCAGATCCTTACG
>JACCDN011017129.1_pt1 | contig 40012 bp, 44 predicted proteins | sample 7441691 | NCBI WGS metagenome assembly JACCDN01 (sample SAMN15323439, study PRJNA562643) | freshwater metagenome | isolation source: river surface water | place: USA:Blue River Watershed | collected 2017-08-16 | reverse complement strand
TACAAAGAAACCAGCTCCTGCTTTCGCTGGATTAGGATATACAACCAATCCATTGGCAAAATCATCCGTGCTTAAAGCACTCGGTTGGAATACAATTTTGAAACGGTTGGCAGTTGTAGTAGCTGGAATAGCAGGATCAACTGAAAAAGCATAAGGCGTGCCACTTAATGCGTGCAACGTTTCCGTGTAATTGTCTTTCAAGAAAGCCTGAATACCTGCCATATTGTGAGCTTCATTTTCGAACACATACGATGTGCCTCTATATTTTGACACGTGTAATGCAACCTGTTCTTGTGCTTCAGGAAGTCCTCTACGCTCTACCGAAAACAAGGCAGCATTCCCTTTTTCGATGGCAACATCTTCATCTAAATTGAATAATTTTTGAGCATCTTCTGAATTGACTTCATTTGAAAACTGTGAAGCAAACTCAAACCGAACACCATCAACATAATTCCAAATTCCATTCGTTTGCAAGCCTTTTAAATTTAATTTCAAAAACGATTGGTTTGCAATAGCCGTTCTTGCACTCACGAGTGTAGGCTCTACTTTATGCCCTTCGCTAAAGGTAATACTTGCAGCTCCATTCATAGACGTTTTAATAAAAAATGCCTCCCACGGATAAATCAAATTGGTGTGGGATGAGCCTCCTGTTGCTTGTCCATTTGATATTGAAATATTACTATACGCACCACGAGTTCCTAAATTTGGATCCCAAACATAGAAATCCAATGGGTTTACGTTGGTATAATTCAAGCCATTATTAGATAAAAAAGCATTGGCATAAATAGGTGCTTGGTACGGATTGGCAACAAAATTAAAATCATTCGCATTGCTACTTAAAGTTACTGTCATGCTTCCCGTTTTCAACGTACCCGTAGCGCGCAAAGTTGTTGCGGTTGCTGTGGGTGTATTGGTCGTTAAATCGGTAGTACGATCCCCACGAACCATTAATCGATAGGGAGTTCCAGCTGTTAAAACACTTGGAGTTGTAGTTGTTGTCACTGCTTGCCAAGTACCATTTGTAAAGGTAAACATCGAAGGGTTATTAGTTGCTGTATCATCAAAACCGTTAGTAGCACCTCCAGTACCCGTAATGTGCGTACCCAAACCAGCTGTACTGCCGGCATTTTCTTGCCAATTTTGTTTAATGGTCGTGGTCGTAGTTACTGGTGAACTCACAAAACGAAAGGCTCGTTTTGCAGGTATGTAACGTTCTGCTGTAACCACACCTGTACCCGATTGTGAGCCATTAAACACATCAAACATGGCTGTACCACTTGCATCACTTTTAAATACGATTGTACCGTTATTGATTAAGTTACCAGCCACCGTTAATTTTTTACCGGCACCTATGGTTAACGTATTACCTGAATTGATGGTTAAATCTTTACAAGCTAAATCGGCACTAGTGGTTAAATTGCCGTCTATAATGGCATCTAATGAAGCGGTAGGCCCTGTCGTATTTGACCAGGAAGTGGTGTAGGTGGTTGTATTTGAAGGTGGTATACCAAAACCAGCTAAACCTGCTGGTAAAGTTGATGGTGATGTTGAAATTGTTGAAAACCTCAAACTTGGATTAGTCCAAGCTGTTGCACCAGTTGTAATTCCGGATAAGATTGATATATTCTGATTTGCCGTAGAGACCGTTCCACCAGTCCAACTAGATCCAGGGTCTGATCCAGGTGTACCGAAAACATCGGTTGTAGTTGAACCATATTTTACAACTAGAGCATCATCACCATTAAAGTCAAAGCTGTAACTTGTGAATAGTACTGTCAAATTCTGGCCTGTTAAATATGTTCCAATATCTGGCGTTCCAATAACAATAACACCACCAGAGACTAAAGTCCCAGTATTTATAGTTAAAACATTTGATACCGAGGCGCCATTCGATCCTTGTTGAATAATTAAATTATTAGTTGAAAAATTCAATGTTGAACCCGTATTATTCCATATCTCTATACCTTTTGGGGTTGTTCCTGAATTAGTTTCAACATATTGACTAATAATCTGCCCCCAACCCGTTACAGTTGCAAAAAAAGCCACCAATAGTAATTTGTATTTCATAATATATCTATTTATTTTACACATTTGTTAGTACATTTCAAAAATAATAAAAAAATTAATCAAAAATTAAGTTAATTATCAACAAATTGTTAAGAAAAGGATTTGAGGAAAACGAATTAGAAATTACGAATTACGAGTTACGAATTTTCTTTGCGCTACGTTAGCAGTACAGCCCCAGTAAAAATTGTTATGATCCGCACCATAAAAATGTAACTAATAAATGCCCTGTAGTATCGTTTTGGCAAATAAAAAAAACTCCAACATTTCTGTCGAAGTTTTTTGTGAGCGTCCGTTACAAATGGCGGCAGACTTACCAGGGCACTACGATTGTTTTGCTGATGATTGGTTTGTAGGTAATATAAACGGAGAAACACTCGTCTAACTAACCTCTCATTTGTTTGCTTAGAAAAAGGGTAAAAATATGAAGCCATTATTTATGCTTATGCAAAAGAGGCTCATTTCAAAACCAATCCACAAGCTTACACCATCAAAAAAATGGCAGTAACAAACAAAAGCAAACTAAAACAGTTATCGGTTCCGGGCGGAGGATTTGCAATCAGTATTATAGATAAAAAAAGCCATCAAATTGATGGCTTTTTTTTGAATTAACATCCTTAATTAAGGGATAAGACCAAGCTGTTTTAAAAAGCTCATGTTATCCATAAAATCGCGTTCTTCAACGATTTTTCCATTTACAATTCGAGCAATGGTACATCCTTCAATATCAACCATTTTTCCAGTTGCTTGAATCCCCATAAATGTGCCTGTATGTTTCCCTTTGAACTGCCAATATTTGGTTACTTTGTCTCCTTGACCGAACATGTCTTTCACGATGAATTGTCGGTTTGAAAAGCCTGTTACAAAATTTGCATAATACGCTTTGGCATTTGCCACACCTTTAATTTCTGGGGATGTGTGCAATACAATTTTGGGTGAATACGCTGTATCCAAAACCTCAATTTTCCCTTCATTAATTGCTACATCCCATACTTTTGAATAAAAAGTAACATTTGCTTGTGTTGTTTTTTCTGCATCTGTTTTGCACGACATTATAGTCGCACTAAAAAAAAGAAGTACTAGTATTTTTTTCATGGTAATATATTATTTTAATAGTTCTTTTAATGGAGCTGTGTCATAGGTATCCCATTCTTCTACTATTTTACCATCTTTAATACCAAAATTCATGTTGAAGATAATTTTTGCTTTTTTCTCACCTTTAGTAAACGTAACTTCATAGTAGGAGATCACATAATTTGTGACTCCAGTTTTTTGATCAGCTTTATAGTTTACGGCTTCCCATACCAATGGATCTTTTGGTAAAGTAATGGTTACTCCTTGCGATTGCAAATTGGCTAAATTTTTCATATTCTCATCAAGGGTCATTGTATTTAAATTGTCATAAATAACAGCACCTGGAGCATATAATTTTTTTATGCTTTCGGTATCAAATTTACTAGCAAATACATTCATTTGCTTGATCATGTCTGTGTTTTCAGACGCACTAAGGTTGACTCCAACTTCGTTTGGATTTTTAGCTGCAGTTTCTGCAGCAACTTCTTTTTTACAAGAGACCAATAGTAAACTTGTAAGAGCGATAAGACCGATTGTTTTTTTCATAATGTAGTGTTTGTTTGTTATTTTATGTTTTGGTAATATTGATAAATGGCATCTATTTTCATGTCTAAATTGAACATAAAAAATTCATTCAATTCTTTTTTCCATATGGTTCCGTCTTTGCTAATACGAGTTTCTGTTGCAACTACAAACACACCAGAAGAAGGATCAGTATCTTTGATTCTGACAGGAACGATTGCTTTTATTTCCCAATTTAACGATTTGTATTGTGCGAAATAACCTTCCCAATCCTTTTGGGTCATCACAATTTTATTACCATCAAAATCAGTCAGATTTACTTTTTCTGCCGATAACGATGCACACGTTTTAACATCCATTCTGTTGTACGCCTCAACCAATTTGATGATGGCTTCTGTTTCACCTCTGTTAGAGAACACAAAGGGTTTTCCGTGGAATTCCGATTTTGGATCAAGGTATTTTCCTCCTTCTGTTTGCGCATTCATTTGCGTCATTGATGTCGCTAAAGCGATCATAAAAAGAACTTTTTTCATAAAGTGGGGTTTTAAATTATTACTAATGGTTGTTTTTATTTTGTTCCATACAAAATGGATTCTGATTTCATGTAGGCTGATTCTGCATAGGTGTTGGACCAAGGCAAGGTGTTTGAAAAGAACAAGACAGCTTTACCGTTTTTACGGTCTATACTATAAAAAGTACAGGCAGCTCCCGACCAATAAACCGTTCCGGGCTCTCTAATTCCTTTGCGCCCTGTTTGGTCTATCGCCCATCCTAATCCAAATTTATTTACACCCACATTTTTAGCATTCATGTTAAATAGGTAGGTATGTTCTATGCAGGGATCGTCATATACAGTAAAATGTTCTCCCATATTGTTCATAAACATAAGGTCAATGGTTTCTTTTTTAAGAATTTGTTTCCCATTTAATTTTCCATCATTGAGGATACAGGTAATGAATTGTCCATAGTCGTGAAATGTACTAAACAATCCGCCACCGCCTTCGTATTTAGTTGTTTTTAAGTCTCTGTATTGCCATTCTTTATCCTGAACAAACTGGTTGCCTTTCAAGTGACCAAATGTGGTAATTTCGCTCACCAACTCATCAGGAACGCTGAAGAAAGTTCTTGTCATTCCAAGCGGGCCAGTAATATGCTCTTTAAAATACACTTCCAGCGTTTGTCCGCTCAATTTTTCTACAATTTTACCTACCCAATCAATATTGGTTCCGTATTGCCATTTTTCACCTGCTTCATATACTCTGGGAAAATCTTGGTACTTCCAGTCAGCAGGCTTTTTGAAATTATTTAGTCCATTGTGTAGAAAAGGATAGGCAAATCCAGCAGTATGTGTTAATAACTGTCGTAGTGTAATGGATTTGGTCGCTTTTACTAATTTACCATCTTTTGTTAATATAGGAATTTCTGCCATTTCAGGCATCAAATTGTCCAAGGGTTCATCCAACGTAATTTTGCCGCTTTCCACTAATTGCATCGCCGCAACCGAAGTTACTGCTTTGGTCATGGAATAAATTCTAAAAATATGGTTATTGTTTATGGGTTCGTTTCCTTCCCAAAGTTTGTTTCCATGATGGTACTCGTAAAAAAATCCGTTTTTGTTGATCCCTCCAACGATGAAAGTAGGCAACGGATTGTTTTTAGCGATGCTATCCAGCACTATATCATTGGATTTTTTATTTAATTGTTGAGCTTGCAGTACATGTATTGAAAAACAAGATATTAAAAGCAGCAGATACTGTTTCATGTATGAAATTATTTAGTCGCGGGTAAATCAGAATTAAAAATATCTCTGTGAATTTTCCAAGTTCCATTGTCATTTACCCATACAACTATATATTTTCCTTTGTCTAAAAGAACTCCCTCTTTCGATTTAAAATCGAACTTCCCCTCTTCCGTAAGAGTAGTTTCATTCCCCCAAACTTCCAGGGTTGTTAAGGTGATGTTGGTAGCATCTGCATTCATGTTTTGGGCCCATATCGTTTGGATGGCTTTACGCCCTTCAGTAGATGGTTGGTTATAACCCATAAATTTGGCATCTTCCGTATACGAATTACCAAAACCAACCGAGTCTTTCTTTGCTAATAATTCAACCAAATTTTGATTGGCTGCTTCAATTTCTTTTTTGGCATTTGCTAAATCAAATGTAGGTTTGGTTTCGGCAGGTTTGTTGCACGCCAAAATTATAGTTGCAAAAGCAACCGATAAAATTATTTTTTTCATAGTAAGATTTTTTTGAGTAGTCAAAAATAGAAGTAGGAGCGTGTCCAACTCATTTTTTGAGTGTAGAATCTGTTCCTTTTTTGGATTTAGGAACATTTTCTGAAAAGGCACAGAAAAAAAAATAATTGTAGGAGAATTGAATAATTACCCTATATTAGCGAACTCACAATCTATCTATCAGTACTTTATGGAGATGCTAACCCCATTTTTTGGAATTTTTACCTCTTTTATTCTTTTCTATTACCGAAAAGACTTTAACCGATCCAATTTGTATTTAGCGCTGTTTTATTTGTGTAGCAATTTGATTGTTTTGGTCTATTATGGACTCCATTTTACGAAAGTTCCTTTTTGGGAAGGGGTGTTTTTTGTCCAATTTATGCCGCTTTCATTTGTGATTGGACCCCTGTTATTTTACTATGTAAAATATGCTGTTGCCGATGATAAAGACTTAAAAAAGGTCGACTTTTTACATATGGTTCCAGCTATATTGGTTATTATTTACAGTTTACCTTATACCACATTACCTTTTTCAAAAAAGGTAGAGATCGCGCATCACATTCAAGCGGTAACGCAAAATTATGACTTTTCGATTTCCTTTTTCTCGTTAAAGAAAATGTTGTTTTTGCGTCCGTTGCATTTGTTTTTTTATTGTGTATTGAGTTTGGTTTATTTCAAAATAGACACTACAAAAAGAAAAGCAAAATATGGTCAGTTGCCGGTTAATTATAAGTTAATTAAGAGGTGGCTTTATGTTTTGGTGGGTGTCCAATTGTTTATTTCTTCTTATTGTTTGCTTGATTCCTATGCCGATTTTATTTTGAATGAATACACTGGAATCATCAACCAGAAAAATTATTTTAGGTTCTTGGGAGTAGCTTTTTTTCTTCAAAACATCCTTTTATTTTTATTTCCAAAAATTCTTTTTGACACCATTTCGTATCCAGATGCTACCTTTGCTAAAGTGCGATCAGCCCATTTAAAGAAAGAAAATACAGACGAAATGAATCAAACTATTTCGGCGCAATTGAACAATTATTTAGTGGATAAACCTTTTGTAAGTAAGGGGTTTAATCTCTCAAAAATGGCTTTCGATTTGAAACTTTCAGAGCGCTCATTATCCAACTATTTCAATACAGAACTAGTGGTATCGTTTAGTGAATGGAAGAATAACCAACGCATTGATTTTGCATGTGCCATGATTGATGAAGGGAAAGTAAATAAACTCACCATTGAAGGGATCTCTTTGAATGTAGGTTTTTCGTCGAGATCGAAATTTATTGATGCGTTTAAGGCAAGAAAAGGAATGACACCGTCTGCATACATCAAACAAATTAAACAGTAGATTTTATAGTTTTTTTATTTAGAAACTAGTTGATCACAAATCGTAATAGGTGATTTTTCATATGCTTCAGCAATTGTAAGTTCTGTAGAAAAGTCCCTTATTCCAGAAATATTTTTGCCAATTGGTTTATTTATTTGTGGAATCTCTAAATTAGTTTGGGAAAAAATGATGATTAAAATTAACTATTTATTTATCATAGTTCGAAATAATGTATTTTCTCTTTATTTTTTTACAATCGTTTTAGGCATTCGATTGCCCAATCATTTGTAGTACCGGTAAAACCCTTGCTTTTTTGATTGTGTCTGGTTGTTCTATTTTCTAAGTCAGAAGTAAAACCACTATAAAATTTATCCTTATGAGGACTGAAGAGTATGTAAACGAAAAATGGCATGTAAAAAAATTTGGCGTATAAAAAAAGTCCTTATTTCTAAGGACTTTGTGGGCGATATTGATTTATCTTCAAACCAAATCGTTGAATTTATTCAAAATTTTATTGGCGAATAAAATTAATGAATTTCAATATGTCTCAATAAATTTCAATGCAAATAATTACAAATCAATACGTAACTATTCGTTGTTTTTACTAATACAAAATTAACTTTTTGCGTGCAGTTATTATTAAAAAAGGGGATTTTATTTAACGTTTCGCGGCTTCATTAAGTGGCGGATTAAGGAAGCCTAAACTTTCGGTTAAACACTGACTTTGTAAGTACAAAACCAACTTTTAATTAAGCCCAAAACCCGCCATTTTGCCTAACTGTTGTTACACGACGTTTTTTTATCTAATTAGTAATGTTATAATTATAATTGGCGGTAAAAAAATTAGTAAATGATATATAAAAATAGTTCTACTATAATACCTAATAGTTATGACAAAAACATCCCATTTGTCCATTTCGTGATATATTGCTTTTGTTGTTTTAAACTTTTCATTGTCAATTTGTAGGTGATTATCGTGTTTTTCTAAAATTCGTTGGTATTCCTCTGAAATTTTTTTCGCAAATTTTTCTTTTTCAACTATACTTTGATTTTCCGTCAGTGTTTTGTATATTCTTAAGTCATTATAAATTTTAGAAAGTTCTAAACCACAATTATGGAACTCTTTGGCTTTCATTGTGTAGTCTTTTGCATTTTCTATTTGTCCAAGAACCAAAGTAAGAATTGAGAGGCAAGTTATAGAGTAAGCAATCAAATTCTCATCCAATTTATTTGAACTAATATTTATGTTATATACTGACAGAAGACCAACAGAAGCAAGATAAACAGATAGCATTGTAAGGGAAAAGTTTGACCATCTAGCTATTTTTATTAAGCGAGTACTTGCATTAAAACGACTACCTTTTGTTGACCAAACTTTATAATTAAGTTCCTCAAGAAAAGTTTTGTCTAAATAATCTAAATAGTTTTTTGGGCCCAAAATACGTCATTTTTGCAAACTGTAGATGTAAGAGGTGTTATCTAATGTAAACTAATATTTGGCCACTTTCTGAAATCATAGATAGAATATTACTACCATCCTCATTTACACCATTTATTATATTGCAATATGTTGAACCATCTTCACTGTCAGTCACTTTTAAAAACATTCTATCATCTGAAATTGTTTGGCCATTGCAAGAATTACTAATACCATAAGAATCAGTGCTTTCAATAACATTATCAATGTAAGTTTTCATTTGATTGTCAATTGTGAATTCTAATTTAACATTTGAATCACTTTCTAAATACCAAATACCTAAAATTTCAGTATTTGGCTCACTTGAAATAGTAAAAAAACTGAATGCTTTTTTACTAACAAAACCATAAGTTATAACGCCTACTAGAATAAGCATTAAAAGTGTTATAATATAATTTTTAGATTTCATTTTTTCCATTTTTAACAATTTAATACATTAATAGCTTTATTAAAATAATTTTTTCTTTCATTTAATTTTTTTAATGCAGGATTTACTTTTTTAGTAACTTTCTTTACAGATGTTGTATTATTAATAGTCATTTTATCTAAAACATTCTTTTTAAAATACCACATACCGCTTAAAACCGAATGCATTCCATTAATATCTGATAGGTTATCTGGTCCATAATAAAACCAATCTAATCCAATATCGTTTAAATAATTCTCATAACCTAAATAATTTCCTTTCCAAGTTAATTGGAGTACACCCCTTCCTCTGTACTTCCATCCGTCACCCGAAGTTACATCACCATTGCCATATTGACAACAATAAACCAAGTTTGCTAAGCCAGATGAATTATTTAAATATGGAATCGGGCTAAGTTTTGTTGGGTGAGGTAACAATGAAAATTTACTCGGAAAAACCTGTACAAGTCTAGTAGCTGTTGTATAGTTAAGATTTTCTGTTGCGTTTAAAGTTATTAACCCTCCTGTTTCAGCACCTACTTGTGCTAAAAAGTGACACACCTCTTCTTTAGTATTAATGCCAAAATAATTTCCATATATTCTAATATTATCAGCTAATTTAATTCTATTTTCTAATGATGATAAAGGGAAAATCTCCTGTAACTTTTCTTTAGTTACACAATCTAGTGGATTTTCTACTTCAGCTTCAGGAGTCACAGGTGCAGTATTCAAAGAGTTTGAACCATTGCCATGAATACTTGTGTCTGAGCTGTCATAATTAGAATCAGAGTTTGATGAACCGCCACCTCCATCTGATGAACCTCCACCTCCAGGTATGTCATCAATTGTGCCATCATCAGATGCACAAAGACCCCATTGAACATTTATTACATAACTAAATGAATCTGCACTACAACTAGGTGGACCTGGTATACCAGGCATATGACCAGCAACATTATTACTGCATTGCCAAAATGTATTTGTACCTGTAACACAAGGAGTGTATATAATTTTATTTGAAATGCCTTGTGTAAAATTTATATCATCAATTATTTCAATGCTAATTCGATTATTAGTATCAATGCTAATTCCATTTTTTAAGTCTTCAACCTCTTGAGCAGAAATATTATATCTAACAATAAAACTTTTGTATGTTCCATCTTCTTGTAATGATATAAGTAAATTTTCAAGGAAAACATTATCCAAGTTTCTATTAATAAAAAAAGTATATGAGTGCAAGCCATTTTCTTCTTCAATGTAAGTAGCTTCTTCAGTGTTTATATAAAAACTACTATCTGAGGAAGTTATTATTCTATTATTAGAATCAATAGATTTTAAAAGTTGTTTATTTGTATTTAATTTACCAATTAATTGTGTGTTTTTAGAAAAAATTTCAGATTTGACTTTCTGAATTTTAAAATTTGACTTTTCTCCATTCTCAGAATGAAAATGGTCATGTGTTTCATCAAAATTACAAGCTACTAAAATGGTGCAAATAACAACAAATAGGAGTAAAATTTTTTTTAGGTTATTTTTCATGTGCAAACGTTGTTTTAGTTAGTAATCATTTTAATGAATCTATTTAATAGTTTCAAGATTTTTAATTTAATAGCAATCTATTCAAAAATCTCTTACAACTATATTATACCAACAAGTCGTCATTTCCAAATATATTATATTGTTTAATACTAAAATATTTATAAACGTTTACAAACGTTTATAAATGTTTATAAATGCACGCATTAAGTTTATTGAGTCTGTAAGTTGTACAAAAGTATATTTTGGATTGTTTGTATTTTCTGGATGATGAATTTGATGTCTAATATATTCTGTCAATACTATTTGTTCCACTCTGACTGTACCATCTCTCATTTTCTTGTTATATGCAACAGTAGGTTTTCCGTTTTTGTAATTTATTAGTTCACTTTCCAGTTCAATGTAACCGTACAATTCGTTATGATACTCCTCTGTTATTTCTGAAAATGCTAAAAAATTCACTTCGTTCAAAGATGGATATGGCAAGCTATTAGGTAAAACACTTTCTATTATTTTTGTTCCGCAGTTATTTTTTACAAGTCTAAGATGTTGAAACTCTAATTCCTTTACTAAAGTGGGACTATGAGTAGTGATAATTACCTGAGTATTTACCCCGTTTGAAAGCTCTAAAAATGCTTTAATGAGTTTTTTCTGATGATCGGTATGTTGTGATGTTTCAGGCTCTTCAATCGCATAAATAATACTGGGGATATTTTCTTGTATTTTTCTTCTTTCTGCTTCTGCTCTAAAAAAGTTTAAAAGAATTAAACGTTTTACACCGCTTCCTCTTTTATTAATCGGAATATTTTCATCACCCGCAATTGAAACACTTTTAAAAACGTCAGTCCATTTTAAACTTTCTGTTGCTGGAATAACAGGATTTAAACTACTTGCAACTTCAGGATTCATTTCCTGAATTTTTGCTAAAGTTCTTGTTGCAACATCCTGTAACTTATTTTTAACTTCTGTTGCTATTTCATCGAACTTTGCTTTCAAAGTCGTGTCATTTAAAATTTGTTTTACCGCTTCTTTCAGTGGGTCTTGGACTTCATTGTCTCCGTCACTATTTTTTCTATCAGATTGAAATAGTGAATAAAGTGGTAAATAAGTTTGTAATTTGTCCCAAATTGATTTTGTATCGCCTTTTGTTACATCTATTTCAATTTCTGACAATTGAAGTTGAGCACTAAAATGTGTCCAAATTGATGTTCGCATCACTGCGTTTATTGTTTGATTACTACAAGTAATGGAGTTATCTCTGATTATTTTTTGAAGTTCTGTATTTTTTTTTAACAACAGGTCTTTGCAAGAGTCGCTTGTTGGGTGATTTGCTTTAACAAATACTTTTTCTTTCCCGCCGTTTGAATATCTTTTAATTATTTCAAGTTGATTGTTTGGGTTTAAAAGATATTCAGCTTGTAAAGTAGTTTGATTTGAACTATCAATAATAATATTAGTAGGTAAATCTTCAAAACAAATAGAAATTACTGTTTCGGTATCACCTTCAACAAACGCTTGTTTATTAACATCGTCTTTGTCAAGTTTAATTACACCTTTACCGTCATTGAAAAAAATATCTAGCGCCTCTAAAACAGTTGATTTTCCAATGTCATTTTTACCAACAAAAGCAGTCAAGTCGCCAAACTCAATTTCGACTTCGTCCTTATAGCTTCTGAAATTTTTGATTTTTATTGTCTTGATTCTCATATATCTTTTTTGGTTTATAGAGTGTGTGTTCGTATGCTTGTCCATAACTTACATATAGTAGCAATGCTATATAACTTTTAATTATTAGAGAAGTATTTGAGTCTATTTTTTTGGTGTTGATTTTGATGGTTTTAATGATGGTGTATTGCCGGGTGTACTTTTGTTATCACGTTGACGTTTATCAGGTTTTCCTGTTGAAGTTGCTGTTCTTTTTGGTCCTGGTTTGATTGCTTGGATGTTCATAAATCTTTATTTTTAATTGATTAAGTACGGATTACAAATCCGCGCCATCGAGGTGTAGGATATAGCTATCAGATTAATATTATTTTTTAATTAAGTGTTAATACATATCTTTTATCTTCTTTAAAATAAGAAATGGAAATTGTATGGTTTTTACTTAGTTGAATATTCCAAAAATTTATAGCATGTGGACTAAAAAAATTTTCTTCTTTATAAAGATTTAATGAACTAGAAAAAATTCTTTTAATCATTGGTAATGATTGTTTGTTGTCTATAATAACATCATGAATAATAGATAATAAGCTTGTCTTTAAATAATTATTTTGGGCATATTTAGCGACACTATTTTGATAAAAGTCACCTTTATCAAATAAATTTCTTGGGATGTCTCTTATTGTATTTTTATCGTCAAAATCGGTATTAATTTTGTTGAGGGGTTTTAAATTTAGGTACATTAAAGGTGTTGATTTTTCAATATCATTTAATTCGAATAAATAAATATCAATTCCTTCATAATCAATCTCGAACGTTAATCTGTAATTATTTTTTATAAATTCCATTTTATTTGTTTTTTAAAATTAAATTCCCACTATAACTATACAATGTGGCCTAATTGGAGATCTAGGAGGCAGGTTTTATATAGTTATCAGTTCGGCTAGTTTTTTAGCAATATTTTCCATTGTATCTTCACATGTATCTAAACCATTTCTTGAACCTAATAATGGACTTACATCACGTAATTCTTCGTATGTTGTATTGTGAACAATTGGGATTAGTTGGTCTCTGGCTAATAAGGCAGATAATTCTTTGTCAGCAACACCTTCATTTTGTATTCTTTTCAAAAAATAAGGAGTGACCAAAACGATTCCAATTTTTGATTTTACTAATCCTTTATCAATTTCTCGAAGAAAAGATGTTCCTAGAGGTATGTCTTTTTCACTAAACCATACTGAAACTCCGTTTGATTCAAGTAAATCGTGTAATTCTTTAGCTGTTTCTTTCCGATCATCCCATGCGTGACAAAGAAAAATATCTCTAAGGTCAGGTTTTTCAGCTCTCTGTTCAACAATTTTCCTTACTGGAGTTAATGTTTTAATTTCTAGAGGAGTATAATATATTGATGAACCTGACTTTGACCAATTTGCTTTTTGGGTTCTTCCTTTAATTGCGTTATAGTTACCAACAGATGATGAACTTCTTGATGAAGGGTATGAGTTATAGTTTGAGGGATATGAAGTGTAAGAACTATATCCTCGAGATTTGTATCTGCAAGCAGGACAATTTGCTTCGCCACTGGCAGTTCTATGTCCGGTTACGGGAGCTGTGCATCTTGACATATAAAAGTTTTTTTAATTATTTAATTATTTTGAAAATATTTTTCTATTTTTAAGTATTTGATGGCATTAACGATAACAAGTAATTATCATCAATTATAAAAAAACTTAAGTGTTAGTTATGTGTAAATCCTGTTTTTTAGAAGTTGATTTTGATGGTTTAAGCGATACCGTATTGCTTGGTGTACTTTTATTATCACGTTGACGTTGGTCAGGTTTTCCTGTTGAAGTTGCTGTTCTTTTGGTCCTGGTTTTAGTGCCATAATATTGTTATTTGTATTTTTTAATTTACTAAAAATTATATACGAACGCGAAGAGATTCGCGCACGAGCGGGGGGACTAAATAAACTTTTACTTTTAGGTTATTACTACACATTGAAGATAGACTAAAACTCTAATTTGAGCACTAATCCCGCAATCTTGGAAAACGTGTGTTAGCAGAAGATCAATTTGATTTTTCAATGTCTATTTTAATATTTGTTTCTAGTTTTCTGTCAAATATCATTTTTTTGCCACTCTGTTGTATAAAATTGAAAACTGAAATAATATCACTATTTTTTGATTTATCATTTGAGCAGATTATTTGAATATTGTTTGAATAATTTTGATTATTGGGTAAACTTATTGTTTCTATGCCTAAATAATATTCTTTATTTTCTATGAAAACATTTTCATCAAATTCAAATCTAATTTTATTTACTTTATTTTTATTTAGGGTTAGTTCTTTTGAATAATCATTTATTAAAAGTGGATTATTTTCTGAATCAGTCAAATAGGGTCTTAAAATAATTTTAGCATTATCATAGTTAGGTAATAACTCTAGACTAAAATTGCATAAATATTTTCCTTCCAATTTGACTTTTCGTCTAATTATAGTACCTTCATAAAGTATTTCATTATAAAATGATTTTTTGTTTTTAAATTTTATCTTTTTACATTTTTTACTATTGTTATTGACTATAATTTCATTCAACGTTAATGTGTCTTTTTCCAATTCAATTATCAAACTATCTTTTCCGAAAGGATAAAATTCTAATTTTTTATAACCAATAGAGCTTAATATAAGTGTGTCATTTTTAGAATTAATATTTATACTAAAATTACCAAACTCATCTGAAAAAGTACCTTTATCTGTACCTTTAATAGCTATTGTAACATAGTTAACTATAGATTTATCATTTTTATCGATAGTTTTTCCTTTAATACAATTTTGAGAATTAATATTAATTGTATAAAGGATTATAAAAAAAAGTATAAATTTTATTTTCATTTTTTTATTATTTAAATAAATACGGTAGCTTCTAGTGAAGCTACCGAAAATTGACTAATTACAAGGATGCAAACCTCCTGATGGTGAAGCTACACCATCATTTACATCCATCCAAAGAACATAATATGGAGTATAACAATATGTCATACACCAACTTGTACCATTACTTGTGCTTTGATATCTGTCTTCACATGTTGTAGACCCTGAACCCCAAAATCTCCTTCCACCTTCTTCCGCAGCAGCAACAGACATTAAAGTAAATGATAAAATTACTAAAGATAATACACCCATTGTTTTTGTTGCAAATTTTTTCATTGTAAAATTTAATAATCACTTAACGATGACTTTTGTGATTTGTTTTTAGTTAATGCACCGTATTTAAAACGAATAAAATTTTCAGTTTTCCTAATGTGAATTCTATTGTATCCATTAGTGATATGTCTATTCTCAACGTTTTTCATAATTTTCTGCTAACTACTAAATAACAACAATACTATATAACATTTTATGAGTTGCTGGTAGTGAAATTAATCTTTTTTTGTTGTTGATTTCGATGGTTTTAATGTTGGTGTGTTGCCGGGTGTACTTTTGTTATCACGTTGACGTTGGTTGGTTTTCCTGTTGAGGTTGCTGTTCTTTTAGGGCCTGGTTTGATTGTTTGAATGGTCATAGGTTTTATTTTTAATATTGATTTAGCAAGGATTAAAAATCCGCTCTATCGTTGTATAATCTATTAATTTTTTTTACGAAGTAGTTTTACATTTTTTAATCTTTTGCTTGGAATAATTGTCTTTTAGTTTTAAATGTGTATGTACCTTCTAATTTATCATTGTTTGAAATATAATTATATACGTTAGTATCTTCGTTAACTTCTTTTATAACAACGACATCACCCATTTTAGTAGTTAATGATTTTACATTTTTATTTGTTAATAAATTCACAATACTTTGTCTTGGGTGGGAATATTCATTATCATAATTTGAAGAGCAAACAGATAAAATAGGTTTACAGAAATCCAAAAATTCAGGAGTTAACATTGTGTTTTCTGAACCATGATGTGGTAAAATAATAATATCCGTTTCATTTTTAATAAATGTTGCATATTTCATTAAATTTGTGGCAATATCTTTCGATTCACAATCACCCAAGCTTAAAACATTAAAACCTGAAGACCTAAAAAGTCTTATTTGAGACATATCATTAGAATTATCAACATCAAACAATGATTCATATACAATATTATTTGTACTCCAAGCTTTACCATTACTTAAAGATCTTATAGTATTTTGATTGTAGATAGTTACATTATTAATGTATTTCTGATGTATTATATCATACTTCATTATTAGTTCTTTGCAAGCTACTGCTGTTTCAGATTTTGGCTCGTATCCAGGTATTTCAATTCTATTTGGGCGAAATTGATTCATGATTTGGGTTAAAGAATCCCAATCACAATGATCATCATCCCAACTTGTAACATGTAAAGTATCTATTCTATCTTTATTGTGATAATTCAAATCTTTTCTTAATATTTCTATTCCACCCTTTGGTAGTCTAGCCTCAATTAAAGTATAATTATTGGTTTTATAGTATGAGAATAATGACCCAGGGCTATCTAATTGAAATGCTCTAAATTTTGTTTCTATAGACATATTATTAATTTTTTGATTCGTTGTTTTCTTTAACCTTTGTCTCAGCATTAGAAGAATTTAATTTTGATTTTGCAAAAAGTACTTTTATTATTTCCTCTATTTTGTGAATTAGTTCGTGACTTCCAAAACCAGATAAAAAACCAATTGAAATTAATGTATAGTATGATTTTATATTCTCAGGTGTGAATTGTTTTATTGATATTAAATTACTATTTAACAAAGACAAAAGAATTAATGCTAATACTCCTCCTTGAATTGGTCTGTACAAATACCAAAAAAACCAAGTTTTCATATTTATTCCTCTTGATATATTAGTAGGATCAGGTGAAATTGGAGTGAATGTGTCACCTAGCCTTTGATAAAATTTTCTTAGACAATAAAATGAACCACCTAATATGCCAGAAAAAAATAAACCGTAAGTTACTCCTTCATTAACAGCTAATTCCGATACAGAAGTAAGTGTTGTTTTATATTCCTTAAAAAAATTTGTAAAAAGCCATATAATTGTAAATAGTAATAATGTTAAATTATAAAATCCAACTAATACAATTAAAAAATAATCTACCCAATCGTGTTTTTTTATTGTCATATTTTTAAAATTTAATTTCTAACTATTCTCAACAATTCCTATCTCTGTTCCTTGTGTCCAGCTCCAATTTGGAGGTAGTGGAATTCTTCTTCCATCTGTTCCTTGTGTCCAACTCATAATTTATACTTTTTAGTGTTATAAAATAGTTTTATAACCTTAATTCAGCGTTAAACTTAACGCTAACTATAAAGATTATTAATTTTTACTTTCTAGTTCTTTTTGTTGTATAAGTAGTACTCGGGCTTTTTTTAGTTTCCGATTTAGTTACATACCTACCCGTTTTAGCACTTCTATGTTGCTCATAGGTTTTTGACTTCTTTTCTTGTGCATTAACTGAAATTGTAAGTACAGCTAATAATATGATTACAAATAGTTTTTTCATTGTTATTAGATTAATAGGTTGTATATAAATGACTTGTACAAATACCGCAAACAGGTCTGCCAATTACAGTTATTTGTTTGCGTGCTTGCTCTTCGTTAAAGCATGTAAAAGCATTACCTTGACTTTCAGATTTATCCATTTTTTTACAAATTGATAAATTTTGAGAAGTACACGGCTCTTGAGAAAAATCTCCATCAAACAGATGGTATTCTTCAGTATCTTTTCTTCTTTTTAGGGTGTATGCTTTCATAAACTAAAATTTGAAAGCAAATTAAAGTTTTGAAAAATAGTATTTTACGGTTTTGAAGAGTATTATTTACGGTTTATAGAAACATGATTATCTTCTAAAAATATCTCTAAACTGATACAATAACCTTTCTAATAAACGTAAATCTTCGGTAATGATATCAGCTGTTCCTGTCATTTCTTGTTGGAAATTGATTTGTTTATTGTAAGAAGTTTGTAATCCGTTTGGAAGCTCAATGTCTAAAAGTAAATTACCTTCTTTATCTGGAGTTAATGATATTGTTTTTAATTTTCCTTCGATTACTCCAAATTCTCTATCAGGATAATTGGCTAATCGAATATTTACTTTTTGTCCTATTTGTAATTTTCCTGAATTTTGAGCTACAGCTTTGACTTTTCCAATGTAACCTTTTTCAGCTGAAGGTATAATGGCAAACATGTTTTCTCCTGCGTTTATCGTTTGATTTTCTGACCAAATTTGTAAAAAGGAAACAGTTCCTTTTACTGATGAACGAAAGACATAATTTAACTCCCAATCTTTTATTGCTTTTTTGAGTTGGTAGAACGATTGCATTACACTTCTTTCTAAATTAATTGAAGTGGTACTTTGATTTATCACCGTTGTTTTACTACTTCTGTTCAGTTCGTTTATTGAAGATTTCAATTGTAAAATTGAACTTAATAAACTTTTATAGTTCTTCTCGGCTTGTAGATAAATCAATCTTTGCTTTTCGATTTCTTGAGCTGAAATGACACCTTTTTTAAATAGTTTTTCATAACGTTCAACATCCGTTTTTAATAATTGAAGTTCTGATTGATTAATTTCTTTTTGTCCTTCCAAAAGCTGTAAACGCTCTCTTAATTGTTTGGCTTCAAAATTTTGTGCGCTAGATTCAACTTTATAAGGCTGTAACTGTTTGTTCAACTCACTTGCGATATACTCTTTTTGAAACATAGCAAAACTATTTTCAATTTCTCCCAATTGAGCTGCTTGTAATTTTTCAAATGGAAATTTTGAATTGTTTAAAGAAATGGTATCAGTGATAGTTTTCAAAAGAAATACATCTTTATAATTGGCAGCATTTTCTATAACCGCTAGGGGTGTGTTTTCATTTACTTTTGCTTTATCATCAATTAAAATAGCTTGAATTTTACCAGATGTTTTAGCAACTAGTTTTTCAGGTGGAATTTGGGTTGTGATAGTAATTTCGGTAGTAATTATATCTGGATATTTAACCATCCAGGATACCAAAAATAAAAGAAGTAAAATAATTAAAACCACTAAAGAACCCCATCGAATAATCCAATGTGGAATTTTAGTTAATATATCCTGAACTTCCTCGCTTCTAAGTTCTATTTCGTTATGATTTGGCATGCTAATTTCCTAATTGCAATTGATTTTTTACTAACTCGTAATAATTTCCTTTTTTGTCTACTAATTCTTTGTGGTTGCCCGTTTCAATGATTTTACCTTTTTCTAAAACCACAATTTGGTCAGCATTCATAACGGTACTTAATCGATGTGCGATGACAACAACTGTTTTGTTTTTGAAGAAGATATTTAACTTTTCCATAATTTCTTTTTCGTTGTTGGCATCTAAGGCAGAAGTGGCTTCATCAAAAAAGAGCATTTCTGGATTTTTGTAAACCGCTCTTGCGATTAATAACCGTTGTTTTTGTCCTGTACTCATACCAACACCTTCCTGACCGATTTTTGTATTGAATCCTAAAGGATATTCTTGAATAAAACTTAAAATGTTTGCCACATCAGCAGCATAAACTAAACGTTCTTTATCAATTACATCAACACCAACAGCAATATTATTGGCAATTGTATCATTAAAGATATAGCCTTCTTGCATTACTGTTCCAATATGTGAGCGCCAGGATTTTTGTTTGATATTATTTAAGTCTGTTTTACCGATTGTAATTTGACCCTTATTTGGTTCGTAGAACTTCAATAATAGTTTCATCAATGTTGTTTTACCGCTTCCACTAGTTCCTACAATTGCGGTTATTTTATTGGCAGGAATAGTCAAATTCAAATTATCTAAAACATTTGAATCTGAGCCTATATATCTAAAAGAAACCTCTTTTAAAGCAATATCACTCTCTAATGGAATATCATTGGTTTGTGTTTCTTCTTGTTGTGCTTCATCCTCTTTTTCGTGAATTTCAGATAATCTAGCTAATGATATTTTAGCATCTTGTACTTCTCTAATGAAACCAATTAATTGCAAAACAGGTCCATTAAGATTTCCAACAATACTACTAATTGCCATCATCATACCTAAAGTGATTTGCCCATCAATAACTAATTTGGCAGATAGAAAAACGATGATGATATTTTTTAATTCGTTGATGAAGTTAGAACCAATACTTTGCGTTTGTTCTAACACCAAACTTTTCATCGAAACTCTAAATAATCGTGCTTGAATGTATTCCCAACCCCAGCGTTTTTGTTTTTCGGCATTATGAAGTTTGATTTCCTGCATACCGTTAATGAGCTCAATCACTTTACTTTGTTCTTGTGAGACTTCTGCAAATCGCTTATAATCTAAAGCTTCTCTTCTTTTTAAAAACAAAATTACCCAACCAAAGTATAAAATACTTCCAATAAAGAAAACTGCAAATATTTTTAAATTATAATACGCCAAAACACCGCCCATGATAAACATATTAATCACTGAAAACAATACACTTAATGAAGAAGTGGTTAATATCCTTTCAATTCTTTTATGGTCATTAATACGTTGCATGATATCTCCTGTCATTCTCACATCAAAAAATGAAATGGGTAAATTCATTAACTTAATAAAAAAATCAGAAATAAGCGAAATATTAATTCGGGTAGATAAGTGTAACAAAATCCAACCTCGTACGAGTTCTAAAGCTGTTTTTCCAAAGAATAAAAAGAGTTGAGCAAACAAGACTAAATAAATAAAATGAAGATTTTGATTTTGAATACCAACATCTACTATACTTTGGGTAAGAAATGGAAAAATAAGTTGTAATAAACTCCCTGCTAATAAACCAATAGCTAATTGAACAATAAATGATTTATAGGGGATAATATATTTAGTTAATAAAGCAAAACCAAACACTTTTTCCTGTTCAGTTTCCCATTCATTTTTATAGAAATTGGGAGTAGGCTCTAATAGCAAAGCTATCCCCTCTTCAGTTTCAGCAGTAGCATTATTTCCCATCCAATATTTTAAAAAATCTACCTCATTATATTCCAATAAACTATTTGCAGGGTTAGAAATGTAGAATTTCTTTTTATTGATTTTATAAAGAACAACATAATGGTTGCTATTCCAATGTAAAATACAAGGCAATGGAGCCTCTTCTAACTTTTCAACGGATAGTTTAACTCCTAATGTACGAAAACCTACTTTTTCAGCTGCATCACTAAGTGTTAATAGATTACTTCCTTCACGAGTAGTTTCAGATAAACTTCTTAAAGTTTGAATGTTTAAAGTTTTACCATAATGCTTGGCAATGATTTTTAAACAAGTTGGCCCACAATCTTTGCTTTCAGGTTGTTTATAAAATGGAAATTTTTTAAGCATCTTTTTTAACTAATTCTTGCATACCATAATATTCAATTGCATTTTGCTTCAAAGGATTGGTACTCCATTCAGCCCATTCATTCTTATATGGGTTATAACCACATTTTAAAGGTTTAGAAAAGTCTATATCCTCTTCGAAATGAGTTCGTTCAGTATAAGCTCTACAATCTGTACAGATGTGACGAAATTCACAATCTTTACATACAGCAATCATATCTTTAGTTACGTTCCAATATTTTTTAAAACTTGGTTGATTTAAAGCTTCTTCTAATGTGAAATCTTTTATACTACCAAAATGTTTTGGCATAGCCGGGCAATTACGAATAAAACCCTCTTTGTCAATAGCGATTTTTTTATTAAGACAAGAGTTATGGTTTAAAGATTCTAAAACTTTTGATTGATTTGTATTAAAATCATCCATTTTAATATTACCGCAAAACTTAAATCCATTAATACTGTTTTTAGTAAAAATAACTTCAAGTGTAGGAATATTTATTTCATTTTTGAATTTTTCAGGAACATTATGTATTATTATTCTTGTGATATCAATTAAAACTTCTTCAAGCTTATTAATGTTTTCAACAAGTTCTTCAGAAAACTTTAAAACTAATTCAACTGATTTAAGGTCACAATTTTTTAGTTTATTCAATATTTCAAAAAGTACATCTATATTTAATTTTTCATAACAGATTAATTGAACATTTGATGTAATTATTTTTGTAAAATTTAACACTATCATGTCAAAATATTGAATAGTTATATCCGAAAGTTCTATAACAATATTCGAAATATGATCTGGTGTATCAAAATTTTTATCTAAATCTAAAAACAAATCAAACTCATCTAATGTTTGGAAAAAACCAAGTTCATTAACATTTAAAAAATCTAAATATTCCTCAATTACTATTTTATTTTCAACACCAAAATGAGAAATTGTTTTTTCAATAGATTTTTTAGATTTCAAGAAATCTACAACATCAAACATTGAATTTGGTATAGGAAATGATTTATCACGTTGCAAATCTAAAATCAAGCTTCTATTATATCCTTTTACTGGAATGCAATTACTAAAAAGATTAAAATAATTTGAGATCATACAAATCTTGTTATTTTTTTATAAAATGGAAAAATCGCATGATAACTTTTATCATTAATTTTTTCTAAAAATTTAACTTTAGATCTTGATGGTATATTACTATCTTCTTTTATTATAGAACCATTAAAAGATAAGTTTAATTTATCTTTATTAATTGAGACGTATTCTTTAATAGTTTCAATACTTTCCATTATTATAAATGTTTTGCGATAATACTTTCAAGATTATAATTACAAGGAGCGGAAACCATACCAAATTGACCAATAGGATTAACTTCTAAAAAAACGTAATCATTATTTTTGTCAACTATCATATCAATAGAACCGCAATTTAAATCAAGTTTATCCATCAATTTTATTAATTTTTGTTGTATTATAAAGGGTAATTTATAGGGTACTGTTCTATTTGGTTTTTCTTTGTTATAATTGCGAAAATCCACAATCGATTTGGCATCATTTTGAGAAAAAATAGCCATTGTGTATAATGATTTTTCTAAATAAAAAATCCGCAATTCATATTTTTTTTCTATATAATTTTGGACTAATGAAACAACAAAATTATTTGTTTCAATTTTCTCAAGTTCAATTTTTTGAGTATAATTAAATAATGTAAAATTATTAAAACGATGAACAGGGTTACCCCAAATGGATTTTGTTATAAATTCTTGTTTGTCATCAGTCATAATTTTCCTCAACTCATTTTTAGTATTAACTAAATAATCGTTTGGAGTTTTTATTTCCAAATTTCTAGCAATATCAGATACAATTAATTTATTAATTTCAGAATTAGAATAGTAATTGACTTTTTTTAATTGGTTTAACTTAAAATAAATATATTGTTCAATTTTACATGCTTCAGTAATATTAAAATCATGAAACTGCTTTATTTCGTTATTAATGCAAAATTTTAGGTTTAGAAAACCTCTTCTATACCAACAAGAAGTAATTTCACTCAATTTGAATTTGAAATTATTTACATGAAATTCTATATCAGAACCAAGAAAATTTACATTTATAATATCATCATTATTAACTTTTACCCACTTTTTATTAAAAAAATTCAACCACTCTATTACAGCAGTGGTTGAATAATCATTATTGATAGATATGATTAAAATCATTAACCAATTGATCCATCAGGTAAAGGTTCTGTAACACAGGTTTCAAGACCATTACCATTACCAAGATCTGTTTTTGTACAAGTTTTCACATCACCACAATTCCAATTTGAATCAGCTTCAACAGTCAATGTTTTTGTGACTTTCGGATCTGCAAGACCTCCTTGTGTATTAATCATTTCTAATTTTTCTAAATCTTTGTTTTCATTTTTAAAATCATTTAAATTTTTCATAATTTATTATATTTATTGTTAATATTTGTGTTTCAATTATATTGTATTCTATCTCTTTAGGAGCATTTTAATCTTCCAGTCCTGATATTCAATGTCTTCCAATCCAATTGATTCTCTAATTGAATCTAATTTTTCAGGATTCACAACAACCATGTCTATACTCTTTTTTCGATCACGTAATTCTCCATACAAAACTTTACCCCCGTTTTTACCTTCAACCCACAAATATTTATCATAAACAGTGGCGAAATCTTTTGGTTCGCATTCGCCTTTTTTTACAGATGCTAACATTAAATCTAAAATATAACTTTCTCTTGCCTCTTTAGTAGCATGTAAAAAAAGTGTACTAACATCTGCACTTTTATCAGTAAAAAAACGTGATCCAATTCTCTTTGTACTAGGATATCCATATTTTTCAATTAATAATTCAATTTTTTCGGCATTTTCTATATCTACCTTTTGTAATTCTTCTTTGTTTACAGGTACAGTTAATCTTACTCTTTGATCATTTTCAATCATTTTTTCTATAGCATATCTATATTCCAAATTTAAATTTTTAACATAAGTTTTATATAAATCGTCTAGATCTTTTCTATTGAATTTTGCTTTTTTTATTGCAATTGAATTTAGTGAATCATTCTCATACAATCCTATATTAAAACCATGATCTCGTACTAGTTTTTTTAAAACCACATCAATCTCATCAAAATCATTTAAATGTATCTTATTTGTATAAAAAGTAAAATATTCATTATAAAAACTTAAATTTACAGGCTCAAACTTTTTAAACAAACTATCTAAAATTTCATTTGAACGTTTATAATCCCCTACAAGACTTAAACTATCAGCTTCATAAACTTTTAAGTAATAAGGTATGTAATTTGCATTTTTATCGCCAATTCTTGTGTAGTTGCTTTTACAAGAAACTAGACATAAAAATAAAAACACAATCATTAGAAAATAGTTTCTCATTTCATTATTTTATTTTACAATATTAGATTTTAGTTATTAAATTTCATTGCGGTTTTTTGTTAAAAATGCTGTGGTTTTTTAGTTTTTATTTTAAAAATAATAAATCTTACATAATTTCTAATCCAAACGTAACAAATGAATACATGTATGTAATAATTGAAAAAATAATCAACTAAAAAAGATTTTTTAGATTAAACTGAGTGTTTTAATTCTATCAATTAACTCATCATCGTTACCAGAATGATTCAATACTTGAAATTTAATCTTAGCTTTTCTTTTTTCAATAGCACTTAAAGTTAAAGGAATATAATTAGGTATATCTTTAGTTTTAATACCTTTTTCAATCAAACTAATTATTTCATAATCTATACTATCAAAACCGAATTTCTTGTTGTTTAGTTCTTTAATTGAATTATTTATTGTTTTTGAAATAAACTTTTCTCCCTTTAAAATTACTTTAAAAACCTCACTAAAAGTTTCAAAACTTACATCCGACTTATTAATAAAACCTTCTGGGTTAACTTTAGTTATGATTTTGTCTATTATCATACCTTCATGATGCATCGTAATCATTATTACTTTTGATAAAGGATATCTTTCTTTAAATACTTTTGCTAGATCTCCTCCACAAAATATCTTTTCTTCTTTATAGGGTGGCAAACTAACATCTATTAAAGCTATATCGATTTTATTCTTTAATTTAGAATTCTGATCAATAATTTTAAAAGCTTCTTCTGAGTTATAAGAACAATAAATGTTAAAGTTATAACCATCAACTAAATTATTGAAAATTGCGCAATATCCATCAACAATCATCGGGTGGTCATCTACAATAAGTAGATTTAGGTCTTTATTCATTTCAATAAATTTTGTGTTTTAACGCATAATTACTTGTAAAAGTATTGTGAAGAGTAAATTTAGTAAGAAATAATCTATGATATAGATACCGAAAAAAAACGATACAAGTACTTATTCATCTTAACTTTCTTAGCAACAACATAATGATTGTTATTACAATGCAAAACACAAGGTGTAATGGAGCTTCTTGTAACTTTTTAATTGATTAATTTAACACCTAATGTTCGAAACCGTTTTTTCTGCTGTATCACTTAGTGTTAATAGATTACTCCCCTCACGAGTCGTTTCTGATAAACTTCGTAAGGTTTGAATATTTAGGGTTTTACCGTAATGTTTAGAAATGATTTTTAAACACGTTGGACCACAGTCTTTACTGTCGGGTTGCTTGTAGAAAGGAAATGTTTTTTTCAATTAAAATCAGGATCTTCAATTAATTCATTTATATAATATATCAAGTTTTCTCTATCAAATAAATCAGGATACTCAAATCCATTTATAAAAATTGCAGGAGTATAATTTATGTCATTTTCTAGACACCAATTATTGAATAAATTATAAATTGATTGTATTTTTTTTATGTCAATATCTTTTGATTCAAATTTTTTTAACCAAGAGTTAATATCTTTTTTTAGATACCAATAATTAATTGAATTAAGAAATGAAAACTGATCTTTAACAAAATAATTATTAATGAAGTTATAATAAAATTTTTTATTAATATTATCTTCAGCTTCTATATCAACTTTAATTATTATCTCAATTTTAATGTTTTCAGGAAATAAACTAATTAATTTGTCGACTAATTCATGAGTTTTCTTGCAAAAACCACAAAATGGGTTTGTTATAATTGAAATTACTAATTTAGAATTATTATTTCCTAATACTATTGGAGTTTCTGGTAATTTGAAGTTGCTATTTTTTACAATTGTATTCTTAAAAAGAGCATAATTTCTAATAAATCTATTTGCTTTAATTTGAAAATCTTTCAATTCTTTTTGCTTTATTAAAAAGTCTTTTAGTAACTTCCAACAAGAAAAAGAAATTGACAAAATCATAAAACTTGAAATTATTGATTTTAAATTAGTAAAATCACTTGAAAATTTTGAAAGAACAATCATTTCAAAAAACATAACTAAAGAAATACTTAAACATAATGGGCACCATTTTTTTTCTTCAAATTTTTGATAATATAATGAAAACAACAACAAAGGAATTGAGCTGAAAACTAATATTTTTTGAGTTCCAATAAAAGATAAAACATCATTAGATAAAATTGATATAATCAAGAAAATTATTTGGTAGAAAAAAAACACTATACTTAAATCACTTAAATTTAATATTTTAAAAAACTTATTTTTTTTAGAATTTAAAATTGTTGAGCAATTCGATGATTTAGAAAAATTACAAAATTTATTTATTATTTCAATTTTATTCCCAAATAAATCTTTTAAGGTTGATAGAGAAAATAAGAATCCTAAAAAAAATAAGATTCCCAAAATATTTATAGTAAAATTTGTTTTATGATAAAATAAAAAAATGGGTAATGATATTAAAATTAGTAATGGTAAAATTAAAGATTTAGGACTAGAATAAGAAGATTCAAATTTTGAATCTACATTTATTTTGAAAACTATATTATCCCATTTGTTTTCTAAACTTGTTAGATCTATCTTTGATTGTTTTTTTCCATCATTAAGAATATAAACTTCATTGTTTTTTTGAATAAAATTTAATTTTGGCCCTTTTAAAACATCCTCTACCAATACTGCTATGAAGTTGTCACCTAAATCGTCAATATTTGTTTTTTTTACATTTACTATAATATTATCAATGCCAAAAAAAGAAAAAGTATCAGAGATAGAAAGTAGCGAAGGATAGTCTGGATGTGATTTATATTGAAAATAAAACTCATCAACATCAATAGTTATATTTTCTCTTTCAAGATATTTAAAAAAAACATTTAAATCTTTTTCCATAATTTATTTTTTTTCAATTTCTCCTAATATTTTTTCAATTTCTTCATCATTCATATCTATGCCAATTATCTCTCCATTTGGATTTATCAAAAAAGTTTTAGGTATAGATTTTATATTTAATTTTTTTGAGTATTCATTATCAATATCAATCACATTATCCCATTTCATTTCTTCTCTTATTATTGCATTAAGCCATTTTTTATTATCAGTATCAATAGAGATACTTAATATTTTAAAATTAATATTACTATATTTATTTTGTAAATCACTTAATTTAGGTATTTGCTTTATACAAGGGCCACACCAAGAAGCCCAAAAATCAATTAGTAAAAAATCACCATGATAATTATCCAGACTTATCGTTTCATTTTTTTCATTTAATAATTTAAAATGAGGCATTAATTTACCTATCAATATTTTTTTTTGAGGATAAATAATCTCTTTTATATTTCTTAAGATTATTGGGTCATGCACTGTTGAATCTAATTTTGTGTACATCATTCTAATCTCTTCAATATTTGCTAAAGAATCTGTAGCAATATTATTTAACAATTCGGCAGAATATTGATTTTTTGGATTTTCTGTTATAATTCTATCTATATTTTTATAATTAAGAGTTTTCCAATTTTTTTTATTTTTATTTTTATCCTTAAATTCATTATAACGAAGGGCTATCAAACTAGTTTTAGTTCCTGTAACTGATTTTAAAATTATCCAATCATATTCTGTTTGATTATATTTTTTAGGTTCAATTTTAATAACAACCTTGATAGTTTTATTCTCTATGAACAAATCACTATCCATTGCTGAGGTTCGACCAGTGGAAAATTTACACGCATATACAATATCAGAAGATATATTTCCTTTGAAATGAAATTTATTATTCTCAACAAAACAACTATCACGTTTTCCATTATAATTCATATATAAATATCCATTATAACTCCCTTCAATTTGTCCATCAATACTGAAATTTTCTTTTAAATTTTGACTAATTACAAAATTTGAAAACAATAAAAGAATGATTATATTTTTCATTTATTATGTTTTAAAATAGCCGCTTAAAAGCGGCTATAAAATAATTACTTAAGACATTTGTTACCTCCACCACATCCAGGCTGATCACTAGCACAGACAGTTGAACAACAATCAGAGTTTTTTGAACAAGACTCACAAGCTGCTTTACACTTGCCTCCATCTTCAAATGCTGATAAACCCGCTACTACATGCTTCATTTCTCTTCTTGAAAGCTTGTTGCTCATTAAAAAAGCGTTAAAATTTTCAGTTTTTTTCATAATCTATTAAATTAATTGTTAAAAAATGTTTTTTAAACAAACTTTCATTAGTTATTAGTTATCCGTGCACTGACACTAAATTTTAATGTAAAAATTGTTTTTCTCAAAATTAGTTATGCCTAATAAAACATTTTACGGTTTTTATGTGAAATATTTACGGTTTGAAAGAATTATAATTTATAACTAATAGTCAACATTACAACTCTTGGCAATGTGTATGTTGTAGAGTTCGAAATCATAAAATCAGAGAATGAGTTGTTGATTTTAGTTCCGTTATTCAAGTAATTCTGTGCCGAAAGTTCAAATCGAAAAGGATTGTTTTTCTTTTGATAACTTAAATACGCATTGGCAATTCTAAAATCGGTTTTGATGTTGTTGCTGTTTTCGTTGAAGGTTACTTCGTAATCGGTTTTAAAATTAAAATGTTTCCAAAAATCGATATCAAAATTAAAACCCAATCGATCAGAAGTTAATTTCGAATTCGTTAATCCCGAAAATTGGCTAAACATTTTGTTGTAACTCACACTTATACTTGGCCATTTTTTGTTGGCAGTTCGTAGCAGAATTCCAATACTTTGATTGTTTCTGTCGTTGGTTATCGTTTGATTATTTACCGTTTGAACATAATTGAACCAAGACAAATTGGCATTTAAGCCCAATCTAAATTTGTATATTTTTTTATCTATATTACCATTAATACGATAAGTTGTTTCTGGATTATCGGTAATGGTTGGCGTTGTAAATTGATTAATACCGTCTAAACCAATTTCATTACGAATGGTTCTTACTTTTTTCGTAAAACTAGCGTTTGCAAACAACATTAAACCACGATACATACTGGTTTTTGTGTAATTCAACGTTGCATTATGAAACCGTTCGTTTCGTAACAGTGCATTTCCTTTAAAAACCGAATTATAACTTTGTAAGGCATAGCGTTCTAATAAACGATTGGCTTCGGGAAATTCATTTACCAAACGATAATTGAATTTCAAGTTTTCCGATTGATTGAATTCGTATTCGCTTAACCAACTGGGTTGTAAAAACATATTGTTCAACGTGTAATTGGCTTCAATTTGTTGGGTTTTCAAATGAAAATAATGTGCATAAATAGCAGGTTTGTTGACCCATTTTCCAATTTTGAACTTGTATTCTAAACCCAAATACAAATCGTTTAACAAATAATCCATGTTGTTACCAAAACCACCAGTTGCAAAATCATTGATAGTGCCATCAGTTAAGTATTGTTTTTCGGTGATTTGTAGTTGGGTAGTTCCTAGATTATTTCCAACATTGGTGTACAAATGATTGTAATTATTGATAATCCAATAATGTTTAAACAAGGCATCAACACTGCTGTTTTTTACTTTTTTTATTTGTTGAATGTTGTAAAAAGAATCATTTTCTAACGGAATTAAACCGGTTAAGAATTCGGTATCGGTTAACCAAGTATTGATGGGTTTTTGATTGTCATAGCTATGGTTTACAACAAAAGTAGTGGTGTGTTTTAAATTTATTTGTTTGTGCCATTCTAAAAACTGCTTAATTTGAACATTATCCGCTGAGTTTAATGTTTCGAAGGAAGTTTGTTGCCCGTCGAGTCTTGAATTTAGAACCGAAGTCATATCATTAGCGCTCGATTGAAATTGGACGTTATAAAACCATTTTTCTTTAGTGTTGGGCGTATAGTTTAGTTTTACGTTTCCGATGCCTAAAATCGATTTATTTTCTCCTTTATTGATGCGTTCTTCTAATGTTGCTGTTGTATTTTGAAGATATTCAATCGAACTTTCGGTTAATGTGCGGGTAAAAAGCTTCGAAAAAAGAGCAAAACCTTCCACGTCTAATTTAGTATTGATTTCTTGACGAAAGTTCAGAGCACTAAATTGCGATTTATTTTCAACAACATCGGTGTTATCGCTGGCAAAGGAGTATAAATCGGTTAATTGTTTTCTTCCTGAAATAAAACTACTGGCACCACCTTGAAAACGCATCATGTCTTGAAAAGAAAAAGTGCGTTTACCAATGTTGTTGATATCGCCAATGAAACTAACATTCGTTTTTGGAGCATAATAAAACAAAGCAGCGTGACCCAGATAAAAACCGTTTTCATCTGCAACTTCAACACCTGCATCGACATCGCCAAAAATGAACTTCTTTTTATCTTCTTTCAGTTTGATGTTCATCGCCAAGTCTTCAGAATCGGAAACTTGCTTTAAAAAACCTACTTCGTTAAAGTTGTCAATGACTTCTACTTTATCAACTGCATCGGCTGGAATATTTTCTACGCCCAACTTGGTGCCGCCACCAAAAAACGACTTATTTTCCACCAAAAATTTGGTTACTTTTTTGCCTTGGACTGTAACACCACCGTTTTTATCTACTTCAACACCCGGCAGTTTTTCTAGTTGTTCTTTTAGTTTGCGTTCGTTACCGTTTGTAAAAGCTTTAACATCATAAATTAAGGTATCTTTTTTAACCACTATAGGTTTGTAATCATAGTTTATGATAATCTCTTTGAGTTGTTCTGCTTTAGCTTTAAGTTTGAAATGGTGTTCTTTTTGTGAAAAATTTGCCGGAAGATTTAAAATTTGTTCGGTAAAACCTAAATAGGAAACCCGAACTTCAAAAGGTACTTCTTTTTCTAATTCTAGTTTGTAACGCCCTAAATGATCGGCAATAGCAAATTTTAACCCTTGTTTTTCCACTAAAGGTTTAGCAATTACATTGGCATTTTGTAATGGGTTTCCAAGCGAATCTTTTACCGTGCCAGTTAAGGTTTGGGAAAATGAGAATAAAGGAAATAAAATTATGAAGAATAAAAATTTCAATTGGATTGTTTTTTTAATTTAATTTTCTCTTTTTCAATTTCTACAGCATTTTCTTTTAGTTCTTTTTTCATTTCTAATACTGCATCATATTTTAAATTGCTATATTCTTCAAAAGAGATTATTTTATTTGAAAATGGTTGTTCTATAATTTTTGAAGTTTTGTTTATGGAAGTGGCAACAAACACTTTTTTTCCATCAAAAGACCCTTCTAAAACCAACCCTGGTAAACCGTCTAAACCTCTTGGCCCAAAAGAACTGGGAATTTCATAAGTAAACCAAGCAAATGATTCAAATACTTCTTGTGTTTTTCCATTGTGTTTCCGTTCTGTTTTTGCAGTTGCTTTGTAGCATTTAAATCCTGATATTTCTTTAGTGTCATTCGGGTTTATCTCCCATTTATAATTTTCAAAATCAGTTTTAACATTAAATATTTGCCCTTTTTCATCTACGTTAAAAAACTTTTGTTTTTCGGAATTGTTTTTATAAAATTTAATATGACCATCATAGATGCCTTTGGTGATTTTAGTATCAATAGTATTACTATTGTTGTCTAATTTATCTATTAGTTGAAATATACTTTCGTTTTTATCATAAATTAATTCAAAATCTAAAATTGAAGGATCGTATTTTAGCGGTTTATCTGATTTTTTTAATTCAAAAATTTTATACGAAACAACTATTTTTTCATTTGTTTCACTTTGTTTAGTTGTTTTACAACCAATAATAAATAGAAATAATATGCAAGAAATAACTGTTTTTTTCATTTCGCGAAGCTTAAATAAGATACTTAATTTTTTTAAATCACATTTCGTATTAATTTCCTCAATTTTGGTCTGTTAAGTTTTTCATTTCAGTAATAAAAATAGTGGTGAATTCTTCTTCTGTAATGGTTTTTTTATCAGGAATATTAATAGGTTGTGTTTCCTCTAACCTTTCAATTTTTTTTAAATAAAACTTTATTTTGGAGTTTTTCTGGTAGGCTTCAAAAACAAGTCCAGGCAATCCATAATAAATATCTGGTCCATAGGGTAAAGGAAATTCTGGACAAAACCACACTTCTAGTTCAATGACTCCCTTGCCTCTAAAATCATCAAAAGGCAACTTAGTATTTGCACGATAACATACAAAATCATTAATTACTTTGGTGTCATTAGAAATTTCCCATTTATATTTGTTAATACTGCTTTTTATGTAGTGTTTTTTACCAGACATTTCAGCTTCAAAGATTTCATTTCTCATTTCTTGATCATAATAATGAATTCCATCGCCACCACCTGCCATTATAGCTCTTGAATTAAAGTTAGGAAGTTTTAATTTTTTAACGTATTGAAAAACAGCATATTTATCATTAACTAATAGCTCATATTCTAATTGATCAAATGATTGATTTATGCTAATGATGTTATTTTTTACATTAATATCTTTTATTTTATCTAAATCTTCTTGAGTACTTGAATTAGATTTGCCATATGTTATTCTGTAGTTTTGGCTAAATACAGGTAATGCAAAAAGTAAAATAAAATAAATTTTTTTCATTTTAAAAATATTTGTTTAGAATAACATTAATTGATTTAATAATGTGTTTGTATTAAATTTAACTAAGCTATGGCAATATTATTATTAAAAGTAATAATTTAGGTTTGGTTATTAATTAATAAAAATAATAATATTCAAAACATTATTTAGTTATTTTATCTATAAAATCATCTTTTTTTACTTTAACTATTGCGTCAAATTCATTTTTTGATATCACATTTTTTATTTCAGGAAGCACAATTGGTTTTGTGTTTTTAGAAATTTTTTCTAAAATCATAGATGTTTTATCATCAATAATTTCTACTATCAGTCCGGGTAAACCGTGATACCCTTTAGGTCCGTAAGGAATACTTATTGAAGGACAAAACCACGCTTCAATGGGTGTGAATTTGGTTTCATTTTTTATTTTGAATTCTCTAATAGTAGTTGCCTTATAGCACAAAAGTGAATCTATTTTTTTTGATTCATTAGTTATTGTCCAATTAATTTTTTCATTATTTTCAATATAGAAGACTTGATTTAGAAAATATTTTTTTAAAATATTTTTATTTGAAGCAATATTAAAATAATATTCATCATTACTGTTTGTATAAGATTTTGCCAATCTTAATGCACGTTCATTATGAAAAATAATATCTTGAGTTTTAAATGTTATATTTTTATTATCAATTTCTAAGTCAAACCTTAAAGTTGATATAGCATCGTCTACATCTTGATACAAATATTTTAATTTGCTTTTTTCAACTTTTTCAGATTTTTCAATTGAACCTTCTTTTGGATAAGCTTTATAGGTAATTTTGAAAGAATTTTGAGCAAAAACAAATTGGGTAATAAAAATTAGAAAGGATACAATTTGTGATTTTTTCATAGTATAAAATTTTATAATTGCCCCATAAGGGGCAATTATTAGTTACAATATAAATAATCTTTTACAATAGTTTTATTTTTTTTCAATTTCATTTGCAGGAATGGAAAATCAACTATTGTAACTGCAGTCAAAGGCATTATTTCACTCCCAATTTAATATTTATTATTGGTTTTGTGAATTTACAATTTCACTTTGTTCAAATTAATAATTGAATTGGACATCCAAAACAAATTAATAGTATTAAAAAAAACATTTACGGTAAAAAAAAAATCTACTCTAAAACATTAGTTTCCAAATACAGGAGGCGATTTCAAAATTTTTTCAAATTCTTCTTCTGTGATGATTTTTCCTTTTGTTGTCTTTTCGATTATTTTGTTTTCGTTGCTAATTTCAATTTTTGTAGCCCCCCATGAAATATTTCTAACGTGTAACTCTAATATTAATCCAGGTAAACCTGTGTATCCTTTTGGTCCAAAATTAAATGGGATACTAGGACAGTACCAAGCAACTATTGGATGTTTAAAAGTGCCTTTTGAATTAATCACAATATCTTCTGATGTAGCTTTATAACATAAAAAATTATTAATGTATTTTGATTCATTTTCTAATTTCCAAATAGTATTATCGTGATAAGAAACAATAAATTTTCCTATGTGATTATTCACAAATTTTATTTTTATAACTGAATCATTATGAGTATAAAATATGTTGTTTCCAGATGAGAATGCTTTAGCGAAACTAATATTTTCGTTTTCAATACTTTCATTAACATAAAATAAGGATTCTTTTTTGTTAAATGTTAAATCAAATGAAACATGTTTTGCACCTTCTTTAGCTTGTTCTAAATATCCTTTTAAAATATCATCATTTGACATTTTTTCATCATATCCAATAACCAATCCATAATTTACTTTACCCGATTCTGTTTGAGAGAATATTTTTAATGTAAAAAAAATAAAAATAAAAATGAAAATTTTTTTCATAGAGATTTTTAGAAATTTTAAAGTGTTCCTGTGCACTTTTTATAATTATGAAACGCAAAATCTGATGCAGCTTCAAATGTTAATCCAATACTTTCGTATCTTTCAAAATCTTCTAAATACATTTGTCCACATGATTTTTCTTCATCCTCAATTTGAACTGAATTATTTTCTGGATTAATTTGTACTGCTTTTTTCTCTTCAATTTCATTTGCCATACCAGCAAATGAAAAGGCAACAAGTGCAACTGCACTAAAAAATACTTTTTTCATTTTTTTTGAATTTTAAAATTAATATTATTTTTTGGATATCCAATCACAAATTAATGTTATTCAAAATAATGATTTTACGGTTTTGAGGAGAAATATTTACGGTTTGAAAACTTAAATCAAATTCAATTGTTTACACTTTGCAATTAACTCTTTATCGGTAACTTTTTGATTCAAAATTTGTGCTTTAATTGCTGCTTTTCTTTTCTCAATTGTACTTAACGAAAGTTTGATGTATTCAGGTAAATCTTTAGTTTGAATACCTTTTTCTAAAAAAAGTAAAATTTGTGTATCAAATTCATCCCAACTTAATGTTTTTTTTAAGTAGTTGTTGAATTGCATTATTAATGGAAGGAGAAAAATAGTTTTCAATGTTTACAATTCTATCAAAAAGTTCTGGGAACATTTCAAAATCGATATCATTCTTCGAAATAAAGCCCTCGGGATTCACTTGCTTATAGGCATTGAATAACACTAATGATTCATTATGCATTGTAAGCATGATAATGATGCAGCCGGGAAAAGTATTTCTTATTAAAATAGCTACATCTGTACCGGATAATAATTTTTGCTCTCTGTATTCAGGTATACTAATATCTATTAGTGCTACATCAAAAGGAGTCTCAGTTATTTCAGCTTGTTTGATTAACTTAAAGGCAGTATGACAATCTGTGCCTTTATGAAAAATAGTTTCATTGAATTCCTCTTTAGATCTTATCAAATTTATGTAAGCATCTGAATTCATTGGATGATCATCGATGACCAAAATATTATTTTTTCTATTTTTCATACTAAACCGTAATTATTGCTTTTCTAAACCGTAAAAAAAGATAAAAATGCAATCTAATTTGCACCAAATTTATACAAAACGTGTTAAAAACCTACATAATAGTCGATTTTTTAGCCACAATTGATGAAAATTTGAATGATTTTCAATCTTTTGAGGAATACTTATGTGTAGGTTATTGTAAAGATTATAAGTCTGCTTTAAACACCATTTTAGTAAAAAAGCCGGATATCTTATTTTTTCATTTCTCTGATGAAATTCCGCTCACCTTATTATATGAACTAAAAGAGTTTACGCAGTACTTACCTTATGTTGTTGTAATACATGAGGAAGAGAAAATGGCTTACTCTGCTTTAAAGCATAATGCATCCGATTTTATTTTGTTACCTCTACAAGAGATAGAAGTCAGAAAGACATTATATAAATTTTCCATGCAACAGCTAAAGAAATCTTCTGCTAAACTATGTGTTCGTTCCAATGGTGATTATCACTTTATAAGTTTAGATGACATTTTATACTTAAAAGCCGATAACAATACTACGGATATTCATCTTTTATCGGGTAAGGTGATTTCGGGTTTTAAAACGTTAAAGTATTATGAGAGTCAACTGCCTTCATCTTTTTTTAGAATTCACAACAGTCATATTGTTAATCTTAATTATGTCACAAGAATTAATGTTGGTAAATCAGATTGTTATTTACTAGATAATACCATTAAACTTCCTTTTTCTAGAACTTACAAAGAGCAAATTGATTTAATAATCAAACGATTGGGATAATCTGTTTTGTTAGTTACCCTTTAATTTATGTCATTCACTATTAGAAAGTTACCACTTACTAAAGGTGCTCTATTTTTCTCTTTTTTTTAGAAATGTCCTTCTACTTTTGACTTGTTCGAAACACAGAACAGTTGAATTCAATTTGGTTTTTTAATGAGGGAATTGGTTTAATAAAAGTAACCAAGCATTAAAAAACTACTGCTAAAGTGCTCCCAGCTTTTTCAGAAAATCATTTGCGGTGCCACAGCACCGCACAGCTCACTATTGTTCAATTTTTAAAATGATTTTTATGAAAACTTATGCATTACTAGCAGTAGCTTCTGCTTGCTTTTTAATTACTTCTTGTACAACGGATGATTTAGAGAATCAAAATGTGGAAACAACTAATTTACAGAATAACAATATTGAAAGTTATATTATGAAAGTTGGAGATTCAACATCCACCACAATTGATGGGGAACCTGTCAAAACGAATGGAAAAGATTAATTTTTTATAAACAAAAGCTGTGATTTACACAGCTTTTGTTATTTTTGGTAAAACTAAATTAATTTGAAAAAAATATTTTTTTTAGCCTTTATTTTATTAGGCTGTAAGGATGAAAAATCTTCTGAAATTGAAAGTTTAAATATATTTTTTAATAATAAAAATATATCAAACCAAGAGAAAAATATTTTATTAGATTCAATTTATTTAGAATCTAACAAAATCATAAATGATTCAGTCAGATTAAAAAAAATTTTTGAAATAGCTGCAGAATATTATTACTTAAAAAATAACAATTCTTCATTAAAAGTATCAAAAAGAGCTTTATTAACCGCTTCAAATATCAAAGATTCATTGAATGTTGGAAGAGCTTTGTATTACATTGGTGATTGTTTTATGGATTTTCAAAAAGATAGTGCTTACTATTATTATAAGGAATCTGAAAAAATATTTAGAAAAATTAATAATCATGATAGATTAGCAAAAGCACTTTACAATAAAGCTTATTTACTATATTATGAAGGAAATTATGTAGAAAGTGAAATAGAAGTTATTAAGGCTTTAAATTTATTAAAAAATGAAAAAAACCTTTTGTATTTATATCGTTGTTATTCTTTACAAGGAACTAATCATTTAGAATTAGAGGAATATGAAAAAGCGTTAATTTATTTTAGAGAAGCTTCTAATGTTTTGATTGAGCTACAAAAACAAAATAAAGATATTGATTCATTTTATGATTATAATATTACAAATATAATAGATATTTGTAATGTATATGATGAACAAAAGAATTATTCCAAATCTGTAATTGAGCTTAAAAAAATTCTTAAGTCAAATCAAGTTAAAGATTTTCCAAATTTATATCATGCAGTCATAGGAAATCTTGGTTACTCTTTGATGAAGAATGGTAAATATGAAGAAGCTAGAGAATATTTTAAAAAAGCAATTGAATTAACTAAGAATAATAAAAACACACAAGGTTATCTCTATAAAATTATTAATTATGGAGAATACCATTTATTAACTAAAGATACATTAAAAGCTAGAGAATTATTAAATGAAGCTTTACAACTTTCTAAGAAGTTAAATAATAGCAAAGAAATTTTAAAAACACTAGATTTTTTATCTGTTGCAGACAAAACCAACGCTTCTAATTACAAAACAGAATACATTCGTATTAATGATAGTATCGTAAAAAAGCAACGCGAGAACAGAGAAAAGTTTGCGCGAATTGAATATGAAACCGACAAGGTAGAAGAAGAAAATAAAATATTGTCTAATAAGAACTTACTCTTGTTATCCGGTTTATCTTTATCGATTGCTGTTTTTTCAATTGTATTAATTATTAGAAACAGAATTTCTAGAAAAAAAGAGCTTTATTTAATCCAGCAAAAAGAACTTGCTGATGAAGAATTATTTAATTTAACTAAAGAATTTCAGACAAGTCTTGTGGAAGCTAAGGAAACGGAACAAAAGAAATTATCAAAAGAATTGCATGATAGAATAGTCAATAAAATTTATGGAATAAGAATGATGCTGGGCAGTCTTAATGCGAATTCAGATGAAACTTCTAAATCGCAACGTTTAGGCTATATAAAAGAACTTCACAAATTAGAATCGGAAGTCCGTGATTTGTCTCACGATTTGAATGCTGATTTTTCAAAATATGTTGGGGAGTTTAATTTCTTATTAGAACAATTGGTTCAAAATAATAATGCCATTGGAACTACGCATTTTGTGTCCGAAATTGCTTCTGAAATTGATTGGAATATGTATTCGTCTGTTGTTAAAATTAACATTTACAGAATTTTACAAGAATTACTCTTAAATGTAAATAAATATGCAGAGGCTGAAAACTGTAGTTTAGAGATTTCTGAATTAAAAAAGCAATTAGTAATTGTTCTAAAAGATGATGGTAAAGGATTTAATTCCAATACTGAAAATTCGGGTATAGGATTAAAAAATTGCAAAGAAAGAGCGAAAGCAATTAATGCTCAAATTGATATTCAAAGTTCCAGAAACGCTGGAACAGTTATTACCATAAAATATTAGCAAAATCATAATCGCAAAAAAACGTTTATTATCGCTTACTTACGCATGTAAACGATAATAAACAATGATTAATTCTTTGCAACACTTTGTTTTTTCTAGCTTTCTTCTTTTTTTCTTTCTTTTTTGAAATACATATACGTTGCTAAAGAAATTCCTAACATTAATCCAAGTCCTAAACCGTACAAAACATATTTGTTTTTACTTTGTTGTGAAAGCTTTTCAGGTGTTGGAATTAAGTTTAGCTCATACGCT
>JACCDN010168181.1_pt1 | contig 40123 bp, 30 predicted proteins | sample 7441691 | NCBI WGS metagenome assembly JACCDN01 (sample SAMN15323439, study PRJNA562643) | freshwater metagenome | isolation source: river surface water | place: USA:Blue River Watershed | collected 2017-08-16 | reverse complement strand
TTTAATTTAGATACCTATATCCCAAACCTATTTGATGTTGAAAGAATTGAAATTCTAAGAGGTCCACAAGGAAGTTTATATGGAAGAAATGCCATGGGTGGTGTTATTAATATTATTACCAAACAGCCTACTAATAATACAAGTGGCTCTGCAGAGTTAAACTGGGGGAATTATGGTCAAAAAAGAATGAACCTAAACATTAAAACGCCCATTATTAAAGATAAATTATTTGTAGGTGCGAGCGGATTGTTTGATGCAAGAGAAGGATTTTACCAAAACGAATACAATCAATTGCCTTACGATCGCCAGAGAGCTATTTCAGGAAATTACTTTTTAAAATATATTATCAATAAGCAATGGTCTATAACTTTTAATACCAAACATAGAAACCAAGAAAATAAAGGAGCATTCCCTTTGGTATTTGGCGTAGAAGAAGCATTCAACAATCCTTTCGTATTAAATCAGAATGCGACCACTATTATGAAGGATAAAACCTTAAATAGTTCAATGTCTATTTTATACAATGGAACTAAATACCAATTCAGTGCTCAAACTGCTTATCAAAAAAATTATAGATACTATACCAATCCAATTGACGGCGATTTTTCTCCAATAGATGCTATCACTGTAGTGAATAATTATGGCAAAGAGTGGAATCAGATTTCTGCTTGGACACAGGATCTAAAATTAAATTCAATAGGTAATCAACCATTAAAATGGACAATTGGCGCTTACTTATTCTCTCAAAACGCTCCCACTAAACAAGGGACTCATTTTGGCGCTGATGCATATTTGATGGGAATTGAAAATAGCAACTTCACATTAATCAATACTACCAATAGCAAAAGAAAGGGAATTGCATTATACGGACAAGCTACTTACGCCTTATCTGAAAAATTAAATCTTACCGCAGGTATTAGAAATGATTTTGAGCAAATAGAACAATCCGTAAATGGTTCATTAATGATGGATGAGAATAAAGCGATTTATGAAACACAAGCACTCATAAGCAGAACAACTGATTTTGGTGCCCTATCTCCAAAATTAGGATTGGATTATACCATTAGCCCTACTCAAATGGCATTTGTAAACTATAGCAAGGGTTTCAGAGCGGGAGGACTATCTCCACTAAGTTCTGATCCATCACAACCCCCATTAATGAGATACAAACCAGAATACAGTAATAATATTGAATTGGGTTTGAAAAATACTTTATTTAACAATCATGCTAGATTGAACTTGACCGTTTTTTATACCAGATTAGTGGACGCTCAGGTGCCTACATTGATATTGCCAGATGCGATAACCATTATTCAAAATAGAGGTAAACTAAATAGTAAGGGAATAGAATTAGAATTTACAGCTCAAGCCAATGCACATTTAAGTATTGATTACAATGCAGGAATGACCAATGCAAAATTTGAAACACTAGAGATTGCTCAAAATGGCAATGCCAATATTTTAAATGGTAATAAACAAATTTTCACACCTGATCTTGTTTCAAATCTAGCATTACAATACGATCAAAAATTCAACAAAAATATTTCTGGATTTGTAAGAACAGAGTGGAAATATATCGGCAGAACTTATTTTGATTTAGCCAATAGTATTCAACAAAGTCCATATAATATTATCAATGCCAGCCTAGGTGTTCAAATGGGAGATGTACAAATTAAATTTTGGACAAGAAACCTGACCAATCAAAAGTATATCTCCTATGCATATGATTTTGGAGCAGTTCATTTAGGAGACCCTGCCACTAGTGGATTGAGTATTGCTATCAAATTTTAGTGTTTTCTAGAGAAGAAGTATTAAATTCATATCCAAAATTCAAAGGATATGAAAAAACTATACTTTTTAATTATTACACTTATTTGCTTTCAAAGCATTCATGCACAAAAAAATGCAGACCTGATATTAGGAAAGTGGCAAACAGGATCAGGAAATGCTCATGTTGAAATTTATAAAAATGGAAATACCTATCAAGGTAAAATTGTTTGGTTGAGCGAACCCATTGATCCTGAAACTAAAAAGCCTAAAACAGACAGTAAGCATCCAGACGCAAGTTTACATTCAAGACCCTTACTTGGTTTAGTGAATCTATGGGGATTTGTTTACAATGAAAAAGATAACAATTGGCATCAAGGACATATTTATGATCCTAAAAATGGCAAGGAATACAAATGCAATATTAGCTTCAAAGATAAAAACACATTAAATGTAAGAGGCTATATTGGATTTAGCATGATTGGCAGAACCGATGTATGGACAAGAGTTAAATAAACCACCTTATGAAAAATAAAATAACATTCCTGTTAATTTGCTTGATGGCTTTTGCCAATACAAGCTATAGCCAAGTGCTAAACTTGAAGAACCAAGCAGAAATCATTGACGAAGTCTTAGATGATCGTATCAATCATTTATTACCAAGCTTAATGGAGAAGCATAAAATAGATATGTGGATCATTGTATCAAGAGAGTACAATGAAGATCCTATTATCAAAACCTTGTTACCAGCTACTTGGTTAAGTGCAAGAAGAAGAACTATCATTGCATTCTATTATAACCCACAAACAAAACTGTATAAAAAATTAGCTGTTGCAAGATATAAAGTGGGCAATACCATTGAAGCTGCTTGGGATCAAGCTAAATTCCCTAATCAATGGGATCAATTGAATCAAATAGTCAATACACTTCAACCAACAAGAATTGGTTTAAACTATTCTACAGATTTCGCTCATGCTGATGGCTTAGACTTAACAGACTATCAAGAATTAACCAAAGCAGTAAAACTTCCAAAAGGTGCTGCATTTGTTTCTGCATCTAACTTAGGCGTATCTTGGCTAGAAACAAGAACACCTAGAGAAATGGAGTTCTATACGCAAGTAAATAGTATCACACACAAAATTATTGAAGAAGGATTTAGCAGTAAAGTAATTACTCCAGGAGTTACTACCACAGATGATTTAGTTTGGTGGTTTAGACAAAAGCTGAACAATATGGGATTAGACACCTGGTTTCATCCTTCTGTGGATGTTCAAAGAAACGACTCGGTAAACTTTGATCATTTAAAAACTTTTTCTAGGGAATTAGATAATAATCCAACTATTCTAGCTGGTGATTTATTACATGTAGATTTTGGTATTAAATATTTACGCTTAAACTCAGATATACAAGAGCATGCCTATGTATTAAAACCAAATGAAACGGATGTACCTGCCTATTTAAAAGAAGGATTGAAAACGGCTAATAGATTACAAGATATCTTAACCAGTAATTTTAAAGAAAATCGCACTGGTAATGAAATCTTAAAAGCTTCTTTAGATCAAGCAAAAGCAGAAAATATTGTTGCAAGCATTTATACCCATCCTATTGGGTATTACGGACACGCTTCTGGACCCACTATTGGTATGTGGGATATGCAAAATGGGGTGCCAGGAAGTGGCGATTATCCAATGTATAAAAACACTTGCTATTCAATTGAATTAAATGCATCTGTATTTATCAAGGAATGGAATAAAAATGTCCGTTTTATGTTAGAACAAAACGGACATTTCGATGGTAAAAACTTCTACTACATTGATGGAAGACAAACTAATCTTCATTTAGTAGGAAGACACTAATATTTATAGAATCTCCATTGACTCTTGTAATCCTCGGTCAGTGGAGATTTTATCATTAAAGCTCTTAGCATTTCAATAGGCATATTATTCTCTTTCATCACTGCATCATTGAATTGCTTTAAATTCATCTTTCCTGAACCTACTACTTCCTCTTTAAGTGCTCTTATTTGTAATGCACCAATCATATACGCTAATTGATACAAGGGACCATATCCACCTGTAAAAGATCTTCTCACTTCTCCCTCTGCATTTGCTCTCTCGTGCCCTACTCTATCCACTAAGAAATCTATACACTCTTGTGGAGACCATTTTTCTAAATGATAGTTTAAAGAAAAAATAATTCTAGCACATCTATGCATTCTCCAGAATAACATACCAATTCTATCTTCTGCATTTCTTGGAAATCCTTTATCCCATAATTCAAACTCCCAATACAAAGACCAACCTTCTGTCCAGAATGGTGTTTCAAAATTTCTATAGCTTTTGTATCGATCATTCATGAACCCTTCCAAATGATGTCCGGCAATTAACTCATGGTGTACAGTAGATCTAGAGAAATGAGGATTATTTCCTCTCATGCTCATCAATTTAGCATCATCATCCATTTCATCTGTTGGATATGAAATCATTAAAGTTTCACCGCCCAAAAAGAAGGGACTCACTAATTGTTGCTTAGGAGTCATCATAATCATTCTCCAAGTTTCTTCTGCCAATGGCGGTATGGTGATCATATCATTCTTCTTGATAAAATCAATAGATTGGTTATATAAATCCATGATCATCTCTGGTTGCTTACCCACTGGCACATATGTATTCTTCACTTTCTCTAAAGCAGCTTTCCAATTATCTCCAAATCCTAATTCCCTAGAAGCTTTTAACATCTCTTTATCGCACCATGCAAATTCTTTCTCTGCTATTTTGATTAACTCTTGTGCATTGTAAGGAATAAATGCATTGTGTAAAGAAGTCTCAATAGCTTCTGCACCAATAGGATTACCCACAATACCAGACTTATCTGCTTTTTGATTAGAGGAAGCATCTGTCTTTCTTACAATTGCTTGCTGATAAAGATCCAATGAACTATCTAATTTTTTATAAGATTGCGCAGTCCACCAGCTATACATTGGATCATAACCACCATAAAAATCATTAATAGACTTAATTGCTTTTTTATAACCTCTGATAGTTCTGGTAATATGCATTGCAGAGGGCTTCGCAATATTTGCTGATTGATTTAGCAGTAATATTTTTTGCTGAATCTCTTTGCTTAGTTTATTCCAAGTTAAAGCAGTTTGTTCTGCATCTATATTAGCCCCTCTTCTTCTTGATTTCTCTTGAGCATAAATAACCGCAGCAAAATCTACCCAATTTTTAGAAGATTGATAATTTGTTTCTTCTATATTTAAATCATTCAAATTAGCTTCTAACTGATTTTTAAACAGTAAATAATCTACTTTATCTGACTGAGACAAAGACTTAAATGGCAAATCTTTTATTTTATTTACATACTCCTTATAAAAAGATATCATTCTGTTTCTTTTTTCAGGAGACATATCAATTACATAGAATCGTTCTAATGAACCCCTGTCTGCCTGAAAATGTTGCAAAATTTGAGGCATTTTATCTTGTGCTTGTAATGCATTCTGAATAAACAATAATGCACAAAGCAGTAAGCCGATTTTGTTGAAATAGTTTTTCATTGGTTTTTATTTACAATTTTGTGATATATAAGTATCTACACCAGCATAATTCTTGGTCTTCGCCGCATATAAAGCTTCACAAGCTTTTGGCTTATTATTGGATGCGATATAACTCATTGCCATAAAAAATTCAGACTTGCCAGTATTGGCAGCTGGCATCTTGGTGGCTTTGTCAAAATAAACAATCGCATTTTTAAAATCCTTTGCAGTATAATAGCAAATACCTGCGTTTTCATAATGGGTATAATTATTAGGATCTGATGCTATTGCTTTAATATACAATTGCGCCGCTTTAGTATAATTACCCTTCACAAATGCCTGAGCTCCTTGTGCGGCATAGTCCACAATAACTGTATTTTTTAATGCCAGATTACCAGATCTTGCAAACACATTAATCACATTCTTAAATAATGCCGAATCCGCCGGGTAAGTTTTTATCGCGCTATCTAATAAACTATTCAAATGAGGATCTGTACCATTTTTCACTTCATACATGCCCAATAAATATTGATTCCATGCTTCCCCACTTGGCCTATATTTATTATATAGATTAAAAGCTTTCTGTATTTCAACAGTATCTTTTTGTTTGGCTGCTGCAAAAATGACATTCTTATAATAACTAGTTGCTCTTGGCCAATTATAAAAAGCCTTCTTCGCATAATAAGATACACTATCAAATTTTTGCTGAGCAGCAAAGACTGCAGTTCTTATAAAATCGTTGTAATGTAAATTGGGGTTTACATGATCACTCTCTCTCAATAATCGAAGTGCTTCGTCATAATGCTTATCTCTAAATTCATATCTAGCTATTAATGCAGGTATAGGGAGTGTAGATGTAGATAGATTTGGTATAGAAGGCAAGCCCTCTTTCACTTCATCCAAAGCCATTTTAGGATCTGCATCAATCTCACCCATCACATATTTCTGCACCTTTAAAGAATCATAAGTAAGTTTTGCAATATAGATAGATGGTATAATCAATGCAGTTGCTATCAATATATATACATTCGGCAACCAATTTTTAATGCTTGTCTTATTAATGGGCTTTAAATAACCCAACGGAATCCAAACCATTGCTGCTGAAATAGCCAACATGGTTTGCATAGCAGTTCTTTCTGCAGGGAAGTTCAGAAATGCATCTACCGCATAACATGTAACCGCCATAAAACTAATGGTTGCAGGTAGATGAAATGATTTTGCGTCTTTATTTCTCCAAATAGTAAAAGCATATATTGGAAACAATAAGAACATCAATCCAAAACAAAGCCCTCCCAGGATACCCAAGTCTGCAAACATCTCTAAGAAATCATTATGAGAATGGTATGGCACAAATAAATCATTGGTAAACTCTTTCTCGTAAGGAATGGATGCTAATTTCCAGTTACCATATCCAGCTCCTACAAAGGGATGTTTGGTGGCATAATCAATAGCACCTTCCCATAAATGCAAACGACCACTAGAGGCATTGTTTTCTAATTTAATAGATTGAATTCTTGCAGTAACAGCGCCATTAACAATAGATTCTTCTGCTGTATCAGTTGCATTAGCAATCAATAAATTGGAGATAAAAAAAGCTATCATCACTGGAAGAATAAAAAATAGTATTCTACCCAATGATTCTTTGATATCTTTTTTCTCTCTAAAATAAATAGTCGTTGCAGAAAAAATAGAAATGATAATAGCCAAGCCAACAAAAGTAGATCTAGTACTTAAAAGAAATAAAGCAATGGTTCCAAGTAACAGAACAAAAGAACATAAAAATCTAACCAATACTTTACTTCTTACAATTATCCAGATTACAAATGGGAACTTAATCAAAAGACTTGCCGCCATTACATTCTTATTACCATGATTACCAGTAATACTACTAATACTTGGATCAAAATTTGTTTTAACATTATTATTAAATGTAGAAATCACATAAATAGCATCATACAATAAGATAAACCCAACAAAGTATGCTACTATATTAAATACCTTCTCTACATCTTGCTTATAAAATAAAATAGAGACATTAATGAATATAATATAAGTGGTAATTAATCTTGCAAGGGTCACCAAGGTCTCGATTGGATTGAGTGCATAAAAATAAGAGCCCATTGCCCAAATGACCAAGCCACTGAATAGAAGGGTGAACTTATAAGAATAAATTGCTTGAATGGCCTCTTTATACTTAGACTTATTTAGAAAAATATATCCTAGAACCACTAGATCTAACACACTAGAATACAACCATTGCGCACCCATTACATCTGCCCCACCTAAATCTGGAATAAAGTGAACCAATAAGTACAATAATGTAAACAAAATACTGCCAATAGAAAGAGATGCCTGCTTAGCCATATAATAATCTAGATTTATAGGGTAAATATACTATTAAAACTATGCTTGTTTTGCCCTTTTTTAAATAAATTAGGGTCTAATAAAACAACTATGAGAAAAACTATTGGCCTATTGAGTCTATTATGCATTGGATTAGCAAATGATAGTATCGCTCAAGCAAAACAAGAATGGAATACCATTTTTGCAAAAATCAACAAAGAAGTGTTAGAAAATTCTAATGCATATACATCATTAAAGATTGCATCTGAAACCATTGGCCACCGTTTAACCGGTTCTGAAAACGGAAAAAAAGCAGAAGACTTTGCATATAATTTATTAAAGTCTTATGGATTTAGCAATGTTCGTTACCAGCCTTTTGAAGTAGAAAGTTGGAGCAGAGGAACCTTAAAGGTAGAAGTGGGTTCTAGCTTGGATAAATTAAAATCATATAAATCTGTTTCATTGGCACACTCCCCTGTTGCAAGTGATATTAGTTTAGAAGTAGTGGATATGGGCAATGGCGTGGAAGATGATTATGTAGCTGCACCAGATAAAGTAAAAGGAAAAATCGCTTTAGTATATTTAGGCACACTTCCAGGATCAAAAGCCGGAACTCCTAGCTTACATCGTTCAGAAAAAACAGCCATTGCAACCAAATATGGCGCCAAAGGAATTATTGTGATTAATACGGCAGCCAATGGCGTATTATTAACCGGCACTGCTTCTGTAACAGGAAAATTAATTCCAATCCCTGCAGTATGTGTGGGTAAAGAAGATGGAATGGAGTTAAAAAGCCAATTACAAAATGGACCATTGTATAGTCATATTCAAATGACCAACCATTCTGGAATCATTAAAGCAAGAAATGTAATTGCAACAATTAATGGCAAGAGCATTCCTAATGAAAAAATTGTTGTAGGCGGACATTTGGATAGTTGGGATTTAGCTACTGGCGCAATGGATAATGGAATTGGTTCATTCTCTGTATTAGATATGGCTAGAACTTTTAAAGCTTTAAAACTTCAACCAGCAAGAACCATCGATTTTGTAATGTTCATGGGTGAAGAAGAAGGTTTATTAGGATCAAGAGCTTATGTGGATGCATCCATTAAGGATAAGAGCATTGATCAAATTAGATACATGTTAAATTATGACATGACCAATGATCCAAAAGGATACCACACTAGCGATGCGGATAGTAAAGAATTATTTGAATCTATTGGAAAAATTGCCAACCAATTAGATAGTAATTTTAAAAATACTTTTTCAGTAGGCGCTGGATTACATAGCGATCACCAACCTTTTATGTTACATGGCGTTCCAACAGGTGGTGGAGCTGGAGGTTCTTTACCTAAAGGTGCTGGACCTTGCTACCATGCAGACTGCGATGTCTTTAGTTTAGTGGAAGACAAAGGAATGAGAAACACCGTTCGCTTTAATACCATGTTATTATACGGAGTGGCGGATTCAAAAGAACTAAAAGCAAAACATTTTACCGACGAAGAAACAAGATTGTTCCTAATTAAGAATAATTTAAAAGAACCATTAACCATTGCAGGTGAATGGCGTTGGAAAGATTAAAAAAGATTAAAAATAAAGAGGGCCCCATAGAAATGGGGCCCGATTAACGATTGCTTGCTTAAAAACCAATAAACCTTGGAAATATTTTAGAACTTATATACTGCAGCAATAATAAAATCGCCCGCATATTGATTTAAGTTATTATTCTTATTAAAAAACACTTTGTCTTTTGCATTATCAAAGCGAATCTCAGGAATGATCGTCAATTTATTAAAATGTACATTCGCTGATAAAGTATTTTGAAAAATAGAAGTACCTACTCCTACTACACTATTTACATCATTAAAATATTCTGATCTTAAAGTAAAGCCAAGTTTAGCTATAGGATCATAATTTAAATATACCGCATTACTACTCCAGCTTTTCCCTGAATTAGTTGCAATTGTACCATCATAATTAATAGCAAAAGTAGAACTCACTATACCATTTAACACCAAATCAAATTGAGACTTTCCTTTAGCACCTTGAAAATTTAAATACCCTTTAAGATGATCATTAGCAGATGCTGTACTAAATTGTGCGATGATCACTTTATCTGGAGAACTAGAACTTACAAAATCAGTAGGTTGTGCGACACCAATCATCATGGCAGATTTACCTCCTAAAGAGATATCCGCTTTCACCCCAGTATGAAAGAAAGGACCATATGAAAAACCATAACTCATACTATAGTTCCTATTAGCATATGCATCTAATAATTCATAACCAACATGTGTAGCCCATTTACCAGCGCTTAATTTTACTTTTGGGCTAATCGCATAACTTATAAAAGCTTGCTTGAATACAGTTGCCAACCCTTTATCATTATAAGAAAGCTCTTCTGCTCTTTTACCAACACCCAAATCCAAAGTTCCAGTGAACTTATCTGAAAAGCTTTTATCAACCTTTAATGAAACCATACCCAATTGCAATGACCCATTAGAATTAGTAAAACTTGTTTTGTTATTTTCTTTATACCCTGCAAAATCAGACTTATAATATCCATCCACATAAACCGTATAAACTGTGCTACTAGCTTTGGTGCTATCATTTTGAGCATGAACTACTAAAAAACTCAACATGCTTAGAAATAGGAAACTTGTTTTTTTCATAGGATGGATTTAAAATGTTATATTATATTTATTTCTATATGTTATTTACAAGGTAAAAATATAGTTTTTTGTTCTCTTTTAATTCATTTTATTCATATTTTATTTTTTATAATATTAATACTTTGGTCATAAGTGGTCTTGAATTGGTTTGAAAAACATGTGCAAAACACTAAAAATCAAATAAATAAGATCATTTTTTTGTAACTTTAAGAAAATGCACTGAATGTCTAGTGTTGCCAATAAAGATCTGAGATTTGATGCCCTATTTAATTCTGCCTCTATAGGTATTATAGTGGTAAATGGGAAAGGAATAATAGACATGGCAAATAAATTCGCCCATGAATTGTTCCACTACCCTGATAATGAAATGCTAGGATTGGTTCTAGAACAATTAATTCCACAGAGATACCATCAAAGACATGTTCAACATAGAACAAACTATAATGAACAACCCCAATCCAGGCCAATGGGTGCTAACATGATACTATCTGCCCAAAGAAAGGATGGCACTGAATTCCCTGTTGAGATTAGTTTAGGACATTTTACAAAAGATAACGAGAAATATACCATTGCTTTTATCATAGATATCACCATAAGAAAGGCCAATGAAGAATTAACCAAATCTTTAGAAAAGGAAAAAGAAGTTAATGATCTTAAATCTAGATTTGTATCCATGGCTTCTCATGAATTTAGAACACCTTTAAGTACCATACTTTCCTCTATTTCTTTATTGGCGAAATATACACAAACAGAAGATCAGCCCAAAAGAGATAAACATGTTGATAGAATTAAATCATCAGTTAAAACCCTAACAGATATATTGAATGAATTCTTGTCATTAGGAAAAATCGAAGAAGGTAAAATAGATGTTCATTTTGATACTTTTAATCTAAAAGAATTTATAGATTCAGTGATATATGAGATGTCTATCCTATTAAAACCTGGCCAAACATTGGTTCATCATCATCAAGGCGAATTAATGATATATAGTGATAGTAATTTATTGAAACATGTTTTAGTGAATTTAGTATCCAATGCTATAAAATTTTCTCCCGAAAATGCGCCAATTGAAATCAACACTCAAATAGAAGCATCAAAAAGCCTTATTAGCATCATTGATAAAGGAATGGGGATTCCTAAAGAAGATCAGGTACACTTATTTGAACGCTTCTTTAGAGCATCTAATGCCACTAATATACAAGGTACTGGACTAGGATTACATATTGTGGGTAGATATATTGATTTAATACATGGAGCAATAGAATACAAAAGTGAAATTGAACAAGGAAGTCAATTTATCATTACACTCCCCAATGAACAAAATTAAAAGAGGTATATGCAGAAAATATTATTAATAGAAGACAATGAGGCATTAAGAGAAAATACTGCCGAAATTTTAAGCCTAGCAAGCTTTCAGGTAGAGACTGCAGAAAATGGTAAATTAGGAATAGAAATGGCATTGAAAAATCCGCCAGATTTAATAGTATGTGATATTATGATGCCTGTATTAGATGGATATGGAGTATATCAGATTATTAATAAGAACGAGGCATTACAACATATCCCTTTTATTTTCTTGAGTGCAAAGAGCGAGAGATCAGATCTAAGAAAGGGGATGGAAATGGGGGCTGACGATTATATTACCAAGCCATTTACAGATGCCGAATTGATTAATGCTATAAAAACAAGATTAGAGAAAGTAAAAAATCTACAAAATAGAGCCGTCAACAATATGGAAACCTGGACTCAAATTGTTTCTGAGCTAGGACATAAAGATGAAATGCATGAAAGATTAGAACATCACGATATCATAGAATATAAGAAGAAACAAGTCATTTACTCGGAAGGGCAACACCCTAATAAATTATTCTATATTGAATCAGGAAAGATTAAAATTTATAAATCAAGTGATTCAGGTAAAGAACTTATTACTAATTTATTGTCCCCTGGAGAGTTCTTTGGGTATGCTTCTTTAATTGAAAATAAGGTATATGAAGAATTTGCTGAGACCTTAGAAGAATCTTCTATTAGAATAATCCCTAGAAAGGAATTTGAAGAACTTATTTCAAATAATCATGAAATAGCACTGAAAGTAATAAAGTTATTAGCAAATAATATAAACGAGAAAGAACAACAATTAGTAGCACTTGCCTATCATAGTTTAAGAAAAAGAGTAGCGGATGCCTTATTGACTCTTAAGAAGAAATATGATCAAGAAAATAGTGAACATTTCTCTATTGCCATCTCTAGAGAAGATTTAGCGAATATTGCAGGAACTGCAACAGAGAGTTTAATAAGAACACTAAGCGATTTTAAATCAGAAAAATTGATAGAAATAAAAGAAGGTAAAATAACGATACTGGAAGAAAAAAAATTGGCTCAACTATTTAACTAGTAGTAGTTAATTCCAATTGATGATTAACATTGTTTTTCCAAACAAAGAACTCTTTTTCTAAATACTGCACTTGCTCTTTATCGTTTTTGAATTGGCTAATTTGATCTTCATCAATTGAGCTACTCACTCTATTCAAGTTGAAAATTCTATCTAATTGTTGAACATCTTTTTTTAGTAATTGAATAGCCAATTCCCTATTGATTATTTGTTGTTGGATATCTTCTACCCAATTCAACAAAGTAATATCCTGAGTTGAATCTAATTTACCCGTCAATTTAGATTTAATAAAGGCCTGCTCCTCTTGTATAAAATCAAGAGATCTAATCAAGGACGCCAATTCTAATATAATCACTTCTTTGTTCATTGAAATTAATTATGACAGGATGCTACATTGTTTACTTCTATATGTGGGCTTAATAATGGTATTCCAAGATTCATCCCTCTCAAAATCAACATCACACCCATCCCTATTATAAAAACAGGTAAAGCAGTTTGCAGCTTTCTTCTCCATTCAAAACCAAGCATTTGCCCTCCTAATGCTACCATCAATAATGCAGGCATTGTTCCCATTCCAAAAAATGCCATAAAAAGGGCTGCATGAAAAGGCTGCCCTGTAGACATTGCAGAGCCTAATGCCAAATACACCATACCACATGGCAATAACCCATTCAAAAAACCCAAAAATATGAATACATATAGTTTTTTGTTTTTAAATAATGCAATTAATGCTTTTAATATGGGTGCCTGAATAAATTGCAATGGGTTAAACTGTGCATTAATTTTAATCAAATACACCCAAACCACATAAACCAACATCATCATACCAATAATAATAGATATACTTTGTTGACTATCTATTACAAAAATCTGTTTTCCAAAAAGTCCTACTATTAACCCTAAACTAGCATAACTCAATATTTTTCCAAGATGATATAGCGCCATGGAAATATATTTGAAAATACTTTTTTGTTGAGAAAAAGGAAGCGCCATTGTCAAAGGTCCACACATGCCAATGCAATGGACGCTTCCTATGAAACCCATCAAAAACCCGATTCCCAAAACTCCATTTAACTGCATTTATAAAAATATTTTTTGTTCATAATAATAACTAACCCCGTCTTTAACCAGATCCAATTTAAGTGTATAGTTGCCTTTTGAAGTTGAAACCGTTTCTATTGCAAAGGCCCCATTACTAGTTTGAAACTCTTTTACAATATCTTTTTGAATATCAGCAGCAAAATACAAATGAGCCTTGCCACTAACTTTTGATGCAGCAAAAACAGCAGGCAAACGAACTATCAATTTTCCGGCCTCTTGTTGTAAAACAATTTCTCCTCCAATATTTTTTGCCCTAACAGTTGCATCAATAACTGATTGGTATTTTAACTCATCTGCATAATAATCTGGCTGAACTAATTCAAATTTTTGCATACTAGATTTAACTGCTAAGAATACAATCCCAGCAACAAAAAACAAGTACACCAACATGATTTTATAACCCCAACTTAGTTTCATATTATTTGATTTTAAATAGAAGGCCCAATGAAACTGGCAGATACCGTTTCAATTTTTCTGCCTTCTTGATAAATTCCAATTTTTATTTTGGTTTTTCTTTTCTTTATTTGAGATGGTTTCAAAATCACAAAAAAACTAGTTTGGAAATAAGATTCTTTTGGCACATTAATTGCATTAATCATTTTTATTTCACCTTCTATATTTTCAAGTTTTAAGTCCAAGTGAATAATTTTCCTCTTTTTATTGGCCAATTTAATATTGTACAAATTGCTAATCTTACCGCTATCCTGCTTTTGATACATTTGACCAGCAGTTCTCATTACTCTTACTGAAACATCGTCTCTCGTAATTAAAAGCGTTGCTAAAAATGAAAGCAACCCAATCAAAACCACTGTATACAATTTTAATCTAGTTGTATATGCAGTCTTTTCATTTTTGGCAATATTGTTTTCTGATGCATATCTAATCAAACCCTTTGGCTTACCAATATGGTCCATAATATCATCGCAAGCATCTATACAAGCAGTACAATTCACACATTCTAATTGTGTTCCATTTCTAATATCAATTCCAGTTGGACAAACTCTTACACAGGCTGCACAATTCACACAATCCCCTCTATCTTCTCTTTTATCAGACATCTTACCTCTAGGCTCTCCCCTTATATAATCATAGGCTACCAAGATGGAGTTCTTATCTAATAATACACCCTGTAGTCTTCCATAAGGACAAACGATAATACATACCTGCTCCCTAAACCATAGATAAACAAAAAAGAATACAAATGTGAAGATGATCAAAGAACTAAAAGTGCCAAAATGCAGAAAAATGCCTTCCTTGATTAAAATTAAGAGCTCATCCATTCCAACTATATATGCTAGAAAATAATTGGCAATCAAAAAAGAAAACGAAAAGAATATAAATAATTTAAAGCCTCTTTTTTTAATCTTTTCAAGATTCCATGCCATAGTATCTAACCTTCTTTGTTGTTGTGCATCCCCTTCTATCCAATATTCAAATTTTCTAAATACCATCTCCATAAAAATGGTCTGAGGGCAGGCCCAACCGCAGAATAATCTTCCAAACGCCACAGTAAAAAGAATCACAAAGACCAAAAAAGTTAAAAGACCTATAGCAAAAATGAAAAAATCTTGAGGCCAGAAGATCACTCCAAAAAAAATGAACTTTCTTTCCAATATATTAAATAGGAAAATTGGCTCTCCTCCAACTTTAATAAATGGCAATGTAAAGAATAACAACAAATAGAAATAACTAAAATAAGATCTAAGATTATACAATTTACCCTTAGGTTGCTGTGGAGTAATATAATTCCTCTTACCCTCTTTGCTAATGGTAGCAACTGAATCTCTAAAACTTTGATCTATATAATCTTTCTTATTGTCCATTTGGTTTTTTCCAATTTATTTTGTTGCTACACTATCAACCACGGCAATTTTTACACTATCTTTTGTAGCCACTTCAGTATATAAATCTCCTTGTGGAGCTTTTGCGTTAGCAGGATGAGTTCCTTTTAAAGACTTGATATAACTTGACAACTGTTGTATTTGAACAGGAGAATAAGTAGAAGACCATGCCTGCATTCCTTTATCTGGATAACCATACTTGATCGTTTTAAAAACATCATTGATACTTCCACCATGAATCCAGTAATCATCTGTTAAATTTGGTCCTACTCCTCCTTCTCCATTGCTCATATGACATGCGACACATGTTTTTGCGAACAATTCCTTTCCAGCACTTACACCTGCAGCATCTAGCATCACTACTGTCTTTTCATCTACATTTTCTTTCATTTCAGCCAAATAGGCTTCTGTAGCAGCTTTTGCCTCGGTCATCTCTGTAGTATATTCTTGATATTGATCCTGGCCTGTTTTCCAAACCTCAAATTTTAATAAATAGAATACCCCCACAACAATTGTTATATAAAAACCATACTTCCACCATGGCGGTAAAGCATTATCCAATTCCTTAATTCCATCATAATCATGATCCAATAGAATGTCTGCCTCTTGTTCAATTGGGGCTGCCTTAGTAAAAAATTGCTTATCTAATTTTTTCCAAGTTGACAATAACCATGAACTAGACATTTTCTTTTCAGCAGCTACCTGAACAGAAGGATGCATAGACTTCCACAATCCTTTGATGAAAACCACCAATAAAAGAATCACTAATAGTTCAAGGCCAATCACTGTTGACATAGTCCAAAAACTGGTAGAAGACATGCCTCCATAATTAATTATTGGAGCTGCTGCTACACTATCTGTTGCAGCAGCGTCTTGGGCTAAAACTTTATTGGAGAATAAAGAGCTTGAGACAACTAATAAAATCATCAAGACTTTCTTAGCTTGCTTAGCATGTTCAACTACTTTTTTGGCCATCATTGCAAGAACAGAAGATAATGCCCAGATAACCACCACCAACAATAAGGATACGATGATCATTAATATTTCTACATAATTTGACATATAGCCTGATTTAAATTTTTAAATTATTGTTCTAATGGTAAATTTTTAATGGTATCTACTTCTTTTTGATCCATCACTTTTACATACCACAAAACCCCCACAAAAAAAGTCACAAACACTAATAAAGAAAATATTGGATATACATTAGCATTTTGCATGGTCTCTGTATATTTTTTGATAAAACTAAACATGGCGTAATTTTTATTTTTTATTAATATCTGTTCCTAATCTTTGTAAGTAAGCGATCAATGCCACAATTTCTTTAGTAGGCGCTACTTCAATTCCCTCTTTCTTTAAATCAGCAGTAATTGTTGAAGCCTGTTTCATTAAATCTTGATTCGCTTTTTCAGCAAAATCAATGGCATAAGGAACACCTAATGTTCTCATCGCATTAATTTTAGTAGCAGTGGTGCTAGTATCCAAACTATTATCAATTAAGAAAGAATAGGATGGCATCACTGAACCTGTGGAGATAGCGCTAGGTTCGTCCATATGATTAAAATGCCATGCATTGGATTTTTTCAAATTACCAGTTCCCTCTCTAGCTAAGTCTGGACCAGTTCTTTTACTACCCCACTGAAATGGGTGATCATATACAAACTCACCTGCTTTACTATACTCTCCATATCTTTCAGTCTCACTTCTAAATGGACGAATCATTTGTGAGTGACAGGTATAACAACCTTCTCTAACATAAATATCTCTTCCTTGTAATTCTAAAGGAGTATATGGTTTAACACTTGATATAGTTGGCACATTAGACTTTACTAAAAATGTAGGCACCATTTCAACCAAGCCTCCAATTAAGATAACAATCAATGCCATGATTAACATAGGTGTAGGCTTTCTTTCTATCCAACGATGCCAGTGTTCCCCTGTATGTTTTACATAAGCACCTTCTAATGCTGGAGCTTGAGCATCTTCATTGGCTACCAATGTACCCTTGCCGATGGTTTTAAAAATATTCACCATTGCTAAAATGGCTCCAGCCAAATACAATACACCTCCAATAGAACGCATTGCATAGAATGGTCTCATATATGTCACAGTTTCTAAAAACTGATACTTTAATTGACCACTACCAGTAAAGTCTTTCCACATTTCTGCTTGTTGGAAACCCGCCCAATACATTGGAATGGCATAAAATAAAATTCCCAAGGTTGCTAACCAGAAATGTGCATTAGCCCATTTCTTTGAATACAATTCTGTTTTGTACATTTTAGGGATCAACCAATATAAAATACCAAAAGTCAACATACCGTTCCAGCCCAAACCACCCACATGCACATGGGCAATAATCCAATCTGTAAAATGCGCAACCGCATTGATGCTTTTTAAAGACAACATTGGGCCTTCAAAAGTTGACATACCATATGCTGTTACAGCAACCACCATAAACTTTAAAATCACATCTTCTCTCACCTTATCCCATGCACCTCTTAAAGTCAATAAACCATTGATCATTCCACCCCAACTTGGGAAGATTAACATAAAACTAAATACCACTCCCAAACTCTGTGCCCAATTGGGTAATGCTGTATACAATAAATGATGCGGACCAGCCCAGATATACAAGAAAATTAAAGCCCAAAAATGTATAATGGATAATTTATATGAGAAGACAGGTCTATTAGCTGCTTTTGGCATGAAATAGTACATCAAACCTAAATAAGGAGTTGTTAAGAAAAAGGCAACCGCATTATGCCCATACCACCATTGCACCAAAGCATCTTGCACGCCTGCATACCAGCTATAACTCTTAAATAAAGAAATAGGTAATTCAAAAGAATTCACTAAATGCAATACTGCAACGGTTACGAATGTTGCTATGTAAAACCAAACAGCCACATATAAATGTCTTTCTCTTCTCTTGATAATAGTAGCAAACATATTGAATCCAAAAACCACCCAAATTAAAGTGATGGCAATATCAATGGGCCATTCTAATTCGGCATACTCTTTAGCTGTTGAAATACCCAACGGCAATGTAATTGCCGCAGCTACTATAATTAATTGCCAACCCCAAAAATGTATTTTACTGAGGGTATCACTAAACATTCGCGCTTTTAATAATCGCTGTAATGAATAGTAAACGCCCATAAAAATTCCATTACCAACAAATGCAAAAATGACTGCATTTGTATGCAATGGTCTTATACGACCAAAATTAAAATAAGGTTGTAGATTAAGTACAGTAGGGAAAACCAATTGTAAGGCAACCCATAATCCAACGGTCATTCCCACAACACCCCAAATAAGGGTAGCAATGGCAAAGTTTCTTACCGTTTTATTATCATACTGAAAGCTTTCAACTTGCATAAGAAATATTTAATAGTGATTGAATGTTTATTTTTTTGTTGAATGGTTTTCGTCATCAAAAAGCATCCTGATAGAAGGGGTATAATCATCGTCCATTTGGCCGTTTTTTACAGACCATAAAAAAGCTGCTAAAAAAGATCCAGCAACCAATACACTCACCCCAATCAGTAATACAATAACAGACATGATTTTACTTTATCTGTCAAAATTAAATCGAGCAAGGAAGGTCATTTATGACCTCCGTCAAGAAGGATATGATTTATATCAGTTTTGAGAATTCATCGTCTTTGCAAAAAGAAAAGTCAGTAAAGCAGAAAGTGATACAATACTAATAGAACTGATGGGCATTAAAATTGCCGCGATCATTGGTGACAAAGCGGCTCTTGTGGCAAAATACATACCAATGATATTGTATAAAATAGAGAGTATGAAAATAAGTACAATAACCAATTTGCCTTTTTTAGTATAGTCTATCAATTGTGCCAAAGAAGTCACTTTAGCCCCTTCAATAATGGCATCACTTGCTGGAGTAAATAAATGGCTTTGATCTGTCACTGCAATACCTACATTGGCTTTTTTTAGCGCTCCAGCATCATTCAAACCATCTCCTACCATCATTACATGCTTCCCTTCTGATTGTAATTTTTCAATAAATGCCAATTTATCTTCTGGTTGTTGCTCAAAATACATTGGAACATCATTCCCCAAGATGGAAGCTAAATACATTTGCTCTGTAGACCTGTCACCACTTAACAAATACAAACTATATTGTTTGTTTTTTAATTGTTGAAATAATTGACCCAATCCTTTTCGGTAAATATGATTGATTTTGAAAACCCCTTTAAACTCGCCAGCAATAGATAAGGCTACTGCAGAACCTTTAATATCGCTAGTGATAGAAACGCCTTGTAATTTCAAAAAATGAATAGATCCAATTAGGTATTCTTTTCCACCCACTACGGCTCTAGTCCCTTTTCCCAAATGATTTTGAATAGATTCAACTGAAACAATTGGATGGATTGCTGTAAAATATTGTGCAATCAGTTGACTCAATGGGTGTAAGGATTCTCTTGTAATTGATTTAAGCGCAATTTGATCATCTAAATTTAAAGTATCCCCAATAAATTCTAAATGTGTATCCTGATGATTGGTTAGGGTGCCTGTTTTATCAAATACAATCGTATCCACTTTTTCTATAGACTCAAGCACCGAAGCATTTTTGCAATATAATTTAGATTTACCCAACCATCTTAGCACATTTCCATAGGTAAAAGTGACCGTTAATAACAATGAACATGGACATGCTACAATTAATACAGAAGTAATGGCTGGTAATATTTTAGAAGCGTCAACCCACCACCAATACAATCCACTACTAAATGCAATTAGTAATAGCACCATGGTAAAATATTGACTCCATGGATGCACAAATGATTGTGTATTGTTTTTTTCATTTTGTAATGCAGGACTATTCCATAACTCAGTAATATAACTTTGACCAACAGGTTTCACTACACGCACCTGAATAGCTCTTCCTTTTTGAATTCCACCAGCATAAATTGTTTGACCCAGCGGTATTTCAACAGGCGCATGTTCCCCTGTTACAAAACTATAATCTACTAATGCTCCTTCGGTTAATAAAATAGCATCAGCAGGAATCATTTCATCTGTCCTAATCAACAATTCTGCATTTTTTTGAATAGAAGCTAAGGGTTGATTTATTTCTTTCCCTTCAATTAGTTGTGTGACTGCTAAAGGAAAAAAAGAAGTATAATCTCGATCAAATGAAAAAGAATCATAAGATTTATCCTGAAACCATCTTCCAATTAACATAAAAAAAACAATACCACTCATGCTATCTAAATAGCCTGCACCTGTTTGGGTGATAATTTCATAAACACTTCTGCCAAAAGTGACCATTATTGCCAAAGCAATTGGCGCATCGATATTCAACCATCTTTGCCTCAATCCGGTATAGGCAGATATAAAAAAATCCCTTGCACTATAGAATAATACAGGTAAGGATAAAAACAAATTGAGGTATATAAAAAAAGGTCTCAGTACACCCAACTCTGCAGCTTCCACTGATAAATATTCAGGAAAGCTTAACATCATTATATTACTAAAACAAAATCCAGCAATACCAATTTTAAATAATTGTTTTCGATTTACTTTTTTCTTATTAATAATATCATTCCCTCCTAAATGTATCATAGGCTCATAGCCCACAAATGCTAGTAGTTGAACCAATTCTTTGAAACTGATCAAAGAAGGATTGAAAACAATTTTAATTTCCTTTTTATCAAACTGGGTTTGAGAATGAACGATACCCGGATTGATTTTGTTTAAATGCTCCAATAACCAAACACAGCTTACGCAATGTATTTGAGGAAGATACAATACCACCAAAGCTTGATCATTGCTAATTTTTTGCAATAATTGATCCTGAATAGCAGGACTATCTAAATAATTAAATTTTTCCGATTTGAAATTTCCCTTTGCAGTAAGGCCAGGCATCTGTGTCAAATCGTAATACTGACACATACCATTTTGATCTAATAATTGAAAAACCAACTTACATCCATCACAACAAAATGACTTATCTTCTATTTGAATAGTAGATTCACAGGATGTCCCACAATGGTAACAGTTGGTTGCACTCATACAAATGCAAATATCAAAACTGAATCCAAGCCCTCAAATAAGTTAACTCATACTAATTCATGACAAAAGTCATGTTTTGCATCACAGGGTCTAAACTATTGAATACTTTATAATACCCTTGCTTATACCATTTATACCTAGCCAAATTGGCTAAAATGGTTGCTTTAATAAATTGCTTGTCTTTTTCAAGCTTACTGATGAACCTTTTTTGAGCTGGATTTGCATCGTTTTTAAACAATGTATACCAATCTAAATTGCCATAATTCTTTAATAAATCTTCTTCTGTCTTGAATGCAGCAAAATCCTTTTTATGCTGCAGATACCAATTTAGACAAAATTGATTCACCAAATTTTCTTGCCAAACTTTAATATAGTTGGAATCCATGTAAATGGTATGAGTTGGCATCCATTGATCTGGATAGATTCCACCTCCTCCATAAACAATATGACCTTTAGGGGTTTTATATGCTTTACCTTTTTGAACAGAATCAGGCGTTCCCTTCGCATCTGCATTCAAACGATTATAAAAATCATGCTCATATGCTAACTTACCATTTGCATAAGACCTTTGTATATTTCTTCCTAATGGTGAATAATATTTTGCAGTGGTCAATCTTAATGCTCCACCATTGGATAATCTAAACTGCTGTTGTACCAGTCCTTTACCGAAACTTGTTCTTCCAATGATCTTAGCTCTATCCCAATCTTGCAAAGCACCTGCCAACACTTCACTAGCCGATGCAGAACCCTCGTCCATTAACACAAAAATCTTTCCTTGCTCAAATAAGCCTTCTCTTTTTGTGGTATAATCTACTCTAGGTGCATGCAAGCCCTCTGTATACACTACTAATTTGTTTCCACTAATTAACTCATCTGCAATGGCCACTGCTTCAGACAATAAACCTCCGCCATTTCCTCTTAAATCTATCACCAAAGCTTTAATCCCTTTTTGAACCATGGGATCCAATGCTTGCATAAATCCTTCATAGGTTCTATCTGAAAATTTATCTATTCTAATATAACCAGTAGTATCATTCATTAAATATCCCGCTTCGATGGAAGCAACAGGAACATTGCCTCTAATTACATTCTTAGTAATTTTTTTACCTGCTCTTAAGATTTCTAATTTAACAGAAGAACTTTCTGGACCTTTGATTCTTTTTCTAATTTCATCTGCATCCCATTTCTTCCCTGAAATTTGAAGGGTATCATCTGCTTTTAATAAAATATCCCCAATTTCTAAACCTGCTTTATAAGAAGGCCCATCAGGAATAACATAAGTCACAATAACGGAATCTTTATTTTGTTGAAACTCGATTCCAATACCTCTATAATTTGTTCCTAATTGTTCATTCACTTCTACTAAATCGGTTGGAGGAATATATACAGAGTGAGGATCTAAATGTGCAAGGTATTCCTCAATCAATCTAACAGATAAACTATCTGCAGGTAAACTATCTACATATTTAGAACGCGCAATTTCCATAATTTCTTCGATTGGCGTTGTAGCAGGTTTACTGAATGCATCAAAGGAAAAATTACCTTTTGTAAAATTTCCTAAAACCATGCCCACTATTAAAATGAGAGCGTATAAAATAGGCTTATGCCAGTTAGATGATAAATTTTCTTTCATGCTATATTATTAACGCAAAATTACATGAATTAAAGCTTAAAATATGCTAATTTCACTTTGAGATACAACAACATGAAAAACAACTTTATTATAGCAGATAGTGGCGCAACCAAATGCCAATGGACCATTGTTCAACAAAACAAGAAAAAGACCATTACCACTATTGGAATAAGCCCCTATTTTTTGAATACCGATGAGATTGTTCAAATCATTCAGAAAGCATTTGATAAAAAAGTGGATTACAACGCTATAAAAGATGTTTATTTCTACGGTACCGGTTTAACCAACCCAAGTAATGTATTGATTCTTAAAAAAGCATTGAAAACCTTATTTAAAAAAGCATCCTTAGATATTCAAACCGATTTAATGGCCATTGCTAGAGCAGCTTGCATGGATCAAAAAGGAGTTGCATGTATTTTAGGAACGGGCTCCAATGCAGGTTTTTATAATGGAAAGAAAATTGTCAAAAATAGTCCAGGCCTAGGATATGTTTTAGGGGATGAAGGAAGTGGAACCTATTTAGGAAAGAAAGTCTTGCAATATTATTTATACAAAACTTTTGACGAGGATTTAATGAATGCTTTTGAACAAAAGTACAATTTAGATAAGTCTACTATTTTAAATAAAGTATACAAAGAACCTTTGGCCAATAGATATATTGCACAGTTCACAGAATTTTTAGTAGAAAACCGAGGCCACTACATGATTGAAAATATTATCGAAGATGGCCTGAATGATTTTTTCTTCACACACTTGAATAAATTAAACGAATCATGGTTATACCCAATTCATTTTGTGGGTAGTGTTGCATATGGCTTTAAAGATGTGTTAAAACAATTGGCGCATACCTATGAATTCGAGTTAGGAAAAATTATGAAAACCCCAAGTGAGGGCTTACTAGCTTATCACAACAAGCATTAGTAGCATTGTATGCACGATATTGAACCTTATTATCATTGGAGACATTTGTATACCGCAGAAGAAGATGCCAGATCTCCTTTCTATGGACAGACCTATAGTGAATTTGAGTTCTCTCAAACCGTATACAATTATTATATCCATCCACAATGGGATTCTATTGGTAGCAAAACATTGTATGTTAAAATAATTTATGCAGATTATGATTTACAATTTGCCATCATAGAAATGATAGGTGAATGGAATGATGCCATTGAAAATGATATCATGACATTTAAGCGGGAGGTTTTAGAAAAATTAATGGACGAGGGTATTTACAAGTTTATTTTGATTACCGAAAGTGTTTTCAATTTTCATAATGGCGATAAAGACTATTATGAAGAACTCTATGAAGAATTAGCTGACGAAGATGGTTGGGCGGTAATGGTTAATTTTCACAAAGCATCGCAACACGATTTTTTATTGAAAAAATTAAATAGATATATAGAGTTAATGGAATTTGAAAATTGGAGAACCTATAAACCAGAAGACTTTTTTCAATTAATAGATAAAAAGTTAAACGATCGATTAACCTAGTATACTAAATCTTCATAAGCTGCTTGGAGCTCTCTGTAGGCATGATCATCCTTTGCCAATTTCGCAGCAGCAATCCCTTTTTCATACCAACTAATTGCGGCTTCTATTTCTTGTAAATCCACCAGACATTTGGCCAGATGATAATATGATCCAATATAATAAGGAGATTCTGTCAAAATTTCTATGAACAAATCCCTGGCTTTTAGAGCCTCCCCGATTTTGATATATTCCAATGCCAGCGCATGTCTTAAGAAGTTATCCTTAGGTTGTTGATTTAAAAATTCAATAATTCTTTCTATTCGGGTCATCTTAACTTATTTTTGCACTTTAGATAGTACAAAACTACCTTATATTTGCATTAGTTGCATAAACAACTAATATTGATAAAACACAAAATTCACTATTATGAAGGTGCTCGTTTGCATTAGTAAAACACCAGACACTACAGCCAAAATTGCTTTTACCGAAGGTAATACAAAGTTTGATGAAAACGGTGTGCAATGGATTATCAACCCTTATGACGAATGGTACTCTTTAGTAAGAGCCATTGAGTTAAAAGAAAAAGACGCGAATGTTACTATCCACTTAGTAACAGTAGGAGCTGCAGATGCAGAACCTATTATTCGTAAAGCTTTAGCGTTAGGCGGTGACGAAGCCATCAGAGTGAACAATACCAGCAATGATTCCATGGTAATTGCGCAAGAAATTGCTGCTATTGCCAAAGAAGGTGCATATGATTTAATTTTAACGGGTAAAGAAACCATTGATTATAATAGTGCAAGTATTGGATCTATGTTATGTGCATTACTAGATCAAAACTATATTGCAGCAGCTACTAAATTAGAAATAGACGGTACAAAAGCCATTGTTACTAGAGAAATAGATGGTGGTGAAGAAACTGCTGAAACAAATTTACCGGTGATTGTGAGTTGTCAAAAAGGAATGGCAGAACAAAGAATTCCTAATATGCGTGGTATTATGGCAGCAAGAACCAAACCATTAAAAGTAGTAGAAGCAACTGTTCAAAATGCTACTACAAGCATTCAACAATTTGATTTACCTGCCGCAAAATCTGGCGTTAAATTAATTGACCCAACTCAAATGGATGAACTAGTAAGATTATTGAAAGAAGAAGCAAAAGTTATTTAATCAATCCAAATTAATTACAAGACCATGGTACTAATATATATAGATCAAGCAGATCAAGAAGTAAAAAAAGCATCTCTAGAAGCCATTTCTTATGGCGCAGCTTTAGCTAAACAAATGGGCACTCATGCAGAAGCCCTTATTTTAGGAACTGTTAAAGATGACCTAGCTCAATTAGGTAAATATGGTGTTACCAAAGTACATCAGGTTACCAACGAAAGTTTAAATCATATTGACGCTAGAGTAAATGCAACAGTAACTGCAGAAGCAGTTAAATTAGCTGGTGCAGATGTTATAGTTTTTGCACACAATACCAATGGCAAAGCTATTGCTCCTGCTGTTGCAGTAAAATTAAATGCAGGTATAGTAACTGGTGCAAGTGCATTACCCAAAACTGACAATGGTTTTGTTGTGACTAAAACTGTTTTTTCTGGTAAAGCTTTTGCTTCTATCAAAATTGAAACTGCTATTAAAGTAATTACCATCAATCAAAATAGTTTTGGTGTTCAAAGTGCAGAAGGTACAGCAAGCATTGAAACATTATCTGTAACCGTTCCTACTTCAAGTATAAAAATCACCTCAGTAAATAAAGTACAAGGAGAGATTCCATTGACAGAAGCTAGCTTAGTGGTGAGTGGAGGACGAGGTTTAAAAGGACCAGAAAACTGGGGCGTTTTATTAGATTTAGCAAAGGCATTGGGTGCATCTACTGCTTGTAGCCGTCCGGTGTCAGATTCAGACTGGAGACCACACCACGAACATGTAGGCCAAACGGGTTACCAAATTGCGCCTAACTTATATATTGCCATTGGTATATCTGGTGCTATCCAGCATTTGGCTGGTGTCAACAGAAGTAAAACAATAGTGGTCATCAATAAAGATCCTGAAGCGCCTTTCTTTAAAGCAGCAGATTATGGTGTTGTGGGAGATGCTTTTGAAGTAGTTCCAGCACTTACTGCAGCAGTATTAAAATCTAAGGCTAGCGCATAATAAATTCATGTAACTTTGAGTAGCGTTAATTTGTATGCATAAAATAGAACTAGAAATTGTTGCATTGTCTCATAGTATCACGCAGTCTAATTCTTACGCGGTGATCTTGGGAGAAGTGGGCGGATCCAGAAGACTTCCCATTGTCATTGGTGGCTTTGAAGCCCAGGCCATTGCAGTAGCTCTTGAAAACATGCATCCCTCTCGCCCACTCACACATGACTTGATGAAAAATTTCATGACTTCTTTTGATATTGCTTTACAAGAAGTATACATCTGTGATTTACAAGAAGGCATATTTTATTCTAAGCTAGTTTGCTTTACTGCCAATGATACCATTGAAATAGATAGTAGAACAAGTGATGCTTTAGCCTTAGCCGTAAGATTTGGGTGCCCAATATATGTTTATGAAAATATCTTAGACCAAGCAGGTGTTGCAAGTGAACATATCTCAGCTGAACCGGCAAGTCCAATTGAAAATACCCCAAGCAAAAAAGACAACGATTTATCTAGTTTAACTTTAAGTGAGTTAAACGATTTATTGAATGAAGTATTAGAACAAGAAGATTATATCAAAGCCATTGATATCCGTGACGAAATAGCTAAGCGCAATGCTTCCAAGAAATAAAGCGCATGATTCAATTCCCACATTGTAAAATTAATTTAGGTTTATCCATCATCGAAAAAAGAACTGATGGGTACCATGAATTAGAAACCCTATTCTACCCTGTTCAATTACAAGACATGGTAGAAGTTTGTATTGCAGAAAATACCAATGAATCAGTTTTATTTTCTCATTCTGGCATTCCAGTTCCAGGCGATACTGAAAATAATTTATGCATTAAAGCATATCAATTATTAAAAAATAAATTTCCTCAAATTCCTGCTACCCAAATTCATTTACACAAACATATTCCTATGGGAGCAGGACTGGGCGGAGGTTCCAGCGATGCAACAGCAGTTTTAAAAGCAATGAACCAATTATTTAACTTACAGTTAGATCAAAAAGAATTGGTTACTTTAGCAGCACAACTAGGAAGTGATTGCCCTTTCTTTGTGTACGACACCCCTTGCATTGCAAAAGGAAGAGGAGAAATACTTGAGCCTACAACTTGCGATCTAAGTAAGTACTCCATCATTTTAGTACATCCTGAAATTCATGTATCAACTGCTTGGGCTTTTGGACAATTGAATCCACATAAAAAATCAAAATCCATAGCGAGTATTGTTCAACAAGACATACTTACATGGAAAGACGAATTGATCAACGATTTTGAAGCACCTATTTTTAGAGCACATCCCTTAATTGCTCAACTCAAAGAATACTTATACCAAGAAGGCGCTATTTATGCAAGTATGAGTGGTTCAGGAAGTTCTTTATTCGGCATTTTCCCAAAAGGCAAAACCATTCATGCACCAAGCTTTGCATCAACAATTCGTATAGACCATATTTGATTTTATTTAATCAAAGCAAAATGCGAACGTTCGTTATTTGATGATATTTAATGAATATATTAAATCATTAGATATTATTGAATGGTTGATAATTATATTAAACAATATCTCGTAAAAATTAGTATTATTTCGTAATTTTCCACAGATCGCCTGTCTAGAAAATAATCCGTTTAATCTAATTGAAAGAGCATGATAGAAACAAAGCATTTGGGATTATATGATCCTGCTTATGAACACGACGCTTGTGGTATTGGTTTTGTTGCAAGCATAAAAGGTATTAAGTCACACCAGAATGTAGGGGATGCACTCACCATTTTAGAAAATATGGAGCATCGTGGAGCAAGCGGAAGCGAAGTGAACACTGGAGACGGTGCGGGTATCATGATACAAGTTCCTCATCAATTTTTCTTTGATGAATTAGCAAAGCAATCTATTCATTTACCTAGCCATGGCGAATATGGCGTTGGCTTTATCTTCTTCCCTACCGAAAAAGGAGTTATGGAAGAGTGTAAGGAGATTTTTGCAACGGCTGCTGAAAAATTAGGCATTGAAATAATTGGATATAGAAAAGTACCCGTAAACAAATCTACTATCGGACCAACTGCACTAAGTGTCGAACCTTTGATGGAACAGGTTTTTGTGAAAAGACCCGACTTGATTACGGATGCTGAAGCTTTTGAAAGAAAATTATTTATTTTAAAAAGCTATGCTTCACATACCATCAACAATACCATCAAGAAAGGAGCTATCGATTTTTACATGACCTCTCTTTCACAAAATGTAATTGTATATAAGGGTCAATTAACTTCTCATCAGGTTAGAGAATACTTCCCTGATTTGAGTGATAAAAGAGTAGTAACTGCTTTTGGATTAGTACACTCTCGTTTTGCAACAAATACTTTCCCTTCTTGGAAATTGGCTCAACCATTTCGTTATATTGCACATAATGGCGAGATCAATACTTTACAAGGAAACTTAAACTGGCTTCGTTCTAATGAATCCAGTTTCTTCTCCCCTTATTTCAGTAAGGAAGAATTGGATATGATTTTACCAGTGGTTACCCCTGGACAATCTGATAGTGCTTGTTTGGATAATGTAATTGAATTATTGACTTTATCTGGAAGAAGTTTACCTCATGTAATGATGATGTTGATTCCTGAAGCATGGGATGGCAATGATTTGATGGATCCAGTTAAGAAAGCATTTTACGAATACCATGCTGCCATTATGGAGCCATGGGATGGTCCAGCTTCTATTTCATTTACCAATGGAAAAATGATTGGTGCAACTTTAGATAGAAACGGCTTAAGACCCTCTAGATATTGCGTTACTAAAGATGATCGTGTGATTATGGCATCTGAAACGGGCGCCTTACCTGTTGATCAATCAACTGTAATTGAAAAAGGAAGACTACAACCTGGAAAAATGTTTGTAGTGGATATGGAAGCGGGAAGAATTATAAGCGATGATGAATTAAAACAATCTATCTGCGGTAAACAACCATATGCAGATTGGTTAAACAAATATAAAATTCGTTTAGAAGAATTACCTGAACCAAGAATTCAGTTTACTCATTTAGAGCACGATCAAATTTTCAAATACCAAAAAGCATTTGGTTATTCTAAAGAAGACTTAGAAACAGTGATTGCTCCAATGGCCTTGGATGGTAAAGAACCGATTGGATCTATGGGTACCGATACCCCTTTGGCAGTATTGAGCGATCAACCTCAACATATTACCAGCTACTTCAAACAATTATTTGCGCAAGTAACCAACCCGCCTATTGATCCAATTCGTGAAAGAATGGTCATGTCTTTAGCAACTTTCGTAGGCAGCCAAGGTAGCTTGTTAATTGAAGATCCAATGGCTTCACATTGTGTTGCGCTGAAACATCCTATCTTAAACAATCATGAATTAGAGAAAATCAGAAGTATCGATACGGGTGTATTCCAAGCTAAAACTTTACAATGTTATTTTAGAGCAGATGGAAAAGCGGGTTCTCTAAAAAAAGGTTTAGATCGTTTATGCAGATATGCAGTAGATGCAGTGGAAGATGGATTTGAAGTAATTGTATTAACAGATAGATCTATTGACTCAGAACACGCAGCTATTCCAAGTTTATTAGCATGCTCTACTGTTCACCACCATTTAATTAGAAAAGGATTAAGAGGTAAAGTAGGCATTATCGTAGAAGCTGGTGATGTTTGGGAAGTACACCATTATGCATGTTTAATTGGATTTGGTGCAACTGCAATCAATCCATATTTGGCGCTATCTAGCATCAGAGACATGAAATTGAACGAACAAATTAAAACAGATTTAGACGAGAAATATTTAAAGAAGAATTATATCAAGGCCGTAAACGAAGGCTTGTATAAAGTATTCTCTAAAATGGGTATCTCCACACTTCAATCCTACCAAGGTGCTCAAATTTTTGAAATCATTGGTTTGAATAAAGAAGTAGTGAACAGACATTTTACTGGTGCCACATCCAGAATTGAAGGAATGGGATTAGATGAAATTGCAAAAGAAATTTTAGCGAAACATGAACTAGCTTTTGCTAAAAAATCTTCTCCTGTAGACAGATTACCTGTGGGTGGAATTTATCAATGGAAAAGAAGAGGTGAAGCACATTTATTCAATCCTCAAACCATTCACGCATTACAGCATGCCACTTCTACTGCAGATTATGCAACATTTAAGAAGTATTCTAAATTAGTCAATGACCAAACTGATAAAGCATTTACATTAAGAAGCTTATTGGATTTCAAACCAACAAGACCATCTATCTCTATTGATGAAGTAGAACCTGCTAGCAATATTTACAAAAGATTTGCAACAGGTGCGATGTCTTTTGGTTCTATCTCATGGGAAGCTCACACTACCCTTGCGATTGCTATGAATAGATTAGGTGGAAAAAGCAACACAGGTGAAGGTGGCGAAGATCCAATAAGATATCAAAAAATGGAGAATGGTGATTCGATGAGAAGTGCCATCAAACAAGTAGCGAGTGCAAGATTTGGAGTGACTAGTGAATATTTAACAGAAGCAGACGAATTACAAATTAAAATGGCACAGGGTGCTAAGCCAGGGGAAGGCGGACAATTGCCTGGAGATAAAGTGGATGATTGGATTGGTAGAACAAGACACTCTACACCTGGCGTTGGTTTAATCTCTCCACCACCCCATCATGATATTTATTCTATTGAAGATTTATCTCAATTAATTTTTGACTTAAAGAATGCGAATAGAGCTGCAAGAATCAATGTTAAATTAGTTTCTAAAGCAGGCGTGGGTACCATTGCAGCAGGTGTAACAAAAGCGAAAGCTGATGTGGTATTGATTGCAGGATTTGATGGCGGTACAGGAGCTTCTCCTTTAAGTTCTATTAAACATACAGGCTTGCCTTGGGAATTAGGTTTAGCTGAAACACATCAGACCCTAGTAAAAAACAAATTAAGATCCCGTGTTATTGTTCAAGCCGATGGACAAATGAAAACAGGAAGAGATATTGCGATCGCTGCTTTATTAGGCGCAGAAGAATGGGGCGTTGCCACAGCTGCCTTAGTAGTGGAAGGCTGCATCATGATGCGTAAGTGTCATATGAATACCTGCCCTGTTGGTGTTGCTACCCAAGATCCTGAATTAAGAAAGCGATTTAAAGGCAATCCTGATCATGTGGTTACTTTCTTTGAATTCATTACGCAAGAGCTTCGTGAAATTATGGCCGAATTAGGTTATAGAACAGTGGACGAAATGATTGGCCAAGTGGATGCATTAACCATGCGCAAAAATATTAACCACTGGAAATTTAAAAACTTAGATTTAAGTGGTGTATTATATAAAGAACCAGCAGAAGAAGGTGTTGGTTTGTATAATACAGAAACACAGGATCATGGATTAGCGAATGTATTAGATTGGAAATTATTAGAAGCTGCACAACCTGCTATTCAAAAACAACAAAAAGTAAATGCTTCTTTTACTATTAAAAATACAGATAGAACTGCAGGCACCATTGTATCTAATGAAATCACTAAAGTTTATAAAGCAGCTGGTTTACCTGATGGCACTATACATTTCAAATTTTCTGGAACTGCCGGCCAAAGCTTTGGCGCATTTAACACCAAGGGACTTAAGTTAGAATTAGAAGGTGACGCAAATGATTACTTTGGAAAAGGATTAAGTGGAGCTCAATTAATTGTATACCCTGATAAGAAAGCTGGATTTATTGCAGAAAATAATATAATCATCGGTAACACAGCATTTTATGGCGCAACCAGCGGTGAAGCATATATTAGAGGTAAAGCAGGTGAAAGATTTGCAGTAAGAAATTCTGGCGCCACAGTGGTAACGGAAGGTGTAGGTGATCATGGTTGCGAATACATGACGGGAGGTACTACAGTAATTCTAGGTGAAACAGGAAGAAATTTTGCAGCGGGTATGAGTGGTGGAATTGCTTTTGTATATAATGTAAAAGGAGATTTTGATGTATTATGTAATAAAGAAATGGTAGACTTAGATCCAGTAGCAGATCAAGATATTACTATATTAAAACAATTGATTCAAAATCATTACAACTATACAGAAAGTGCAGTGGCTAAATTTATTTTAGCAGACTTTGATAATCAACTAAAGCATTTTATAAAAGTATTCCCTCGCGATTACAAAAAAGTGTTATTATCAAAAGCTAAAACAGTAGCTGTACAATAAAATAATTTATTATTCAATTTGAATGAAGCATTATGGGTAAGCCAACCGGATTTAAAGAATATACAAGAGAACTTCCTTCTAAATTACCAGTAGAAGAAAGAAAGAAGAACTATAACGAGTTTGTAGGTTTATTACCTGAACAAAAATTAAACGAACAATCTGCTCGTTGCATGAATTGTGGTGTTCCGTTTTGTCATAGCGGTTGTCCTTTAGGAAATATTATTCCTGAGTTCAATGATGCCGTATATAAGAAAGAATGGAAAGAAGCTTATGAGATTTTAATATCTACCAATAATTTCCCTGAATTCACAGGTAGAATTTGCCCAGCACCTTGCGAGAGTGCTTGTGTATTAGGTATAAATCAACCTGCAGTCACTATTGAAGAAATTGAAAAACATATTATTGAGATTGCTTTTGAAAAAGGTTTTGTTAAACCAAGAAAACCTAATACCAGAACAGATAAAAAAGTAGCCGTGATTGGATCAGGCCCATCTGGACTAGCAGCAGCCGCTCAATTAAATTATGCAGGTCATCAAGTAACAGTATTTGAAAGAGATCCAAAACCAGGTGGATTATTAAGATTTGGTATTCCTGATTTTAAACTAGAGAAAACAGTAGTTGAAAGAAGAATACAAATCTTAGAACAAGAAGGTATTGAATTTAAATGCAATGCCAATGTAGGGGTGAATGTGAGAGTAAATGATATTTTAAGAGAATACGACGCAATTGTATTGGCAGGAGGATCTACTATTCCAAGAGATTTACCAGTTCCAGGAAGAGAATTAAATGGCGTTCACTTTGCTATGGAATTTTTAAAACAACAAAATAAGAGAGTTAGTAATCTTAGCATAGATGAAAAAGAAATTATCACTACAGGTAAAAATGTAGTGGTGATTGGTGGTGGTGATACTGGTAGTGACTGTGTGGGCACTTCCAATAGACAGGGAGCAAAATCTGTTACTCAATTTGAATTATTACCCAAGCCACCAGCGAGCAGAGCATCTTATATGCCTTGGCCTACCTACCCTATGTTATTGAAAACAACTACTTCTCATGAAGAAGGTGTTGAAAGAATTTGGGAAGTAGCTACCAAGGCCTTTATCGGGGATGAACAAGGAAATTTAAAAGCACTTCAAATTGTAGATTTGGAATGGAGCAGTGCATCAGATGGAAGACCGGCATCCTTCAAAGAAAAAGAAGGTAGCATAAGAGAGATTCCTTGTGAAGCGGCTTTCTTAGCCATGGGCTTTTTACATCCTCAACAAAAAGGTTTATTAGAAGAGCTAGGAGTTGAACTAGATGAAAGAGGTAATGTAAAAGCGACTGAAGCAGCTTTTCAAACCTCTGTTCCTAAAATCTTCACCGCTGGTGATATGAGAAGAGGTCAATCTTTGGTAGTTTGGGCAATTAGTGAAGGCAGAGAATGTGCCAGAAAAGTGGACATCTATCTAACTGGTAGCTCTTTATTGGAAACCAAAGATGCTAGTTTATTGGTGCAACAGGCCTAAATTTATATATTTTAGGTATTCATTTAAATAAGTTATTCACATGCCGATTCGAAAGAATCGGCATTTTTATTGTATAAACAATTAAAAATCATACACTTATATTACAATGATGGATTTATTTAATCATATTATATATTTTTATATATTTATTATTATTTGTATTAAACTTGTTTTTTTATGTATTTTTGAAAAATAAAGTAAACATATTTTATTTTTTAATATTAAACAAGTCAATATGAAGAATCAAGTTGTACAAAAACTAACCCCATTTATACTACTAGTAGTAGTTGCTGTATTAGCCCTATTTGTGCCCCAGCTTCCAAATTATCAGGGAGACGCAAGCACTTATAGCCCAGCAGATATTGCTTGGATTTTGGTTGCAACAGCATTGGTTTTTATTATGACTCCAGGACTAGCATTCTTCTATGGCGGTATGGTACATAGAAAGAATATCATCTCTACTATGATTAAAAGTATTGTATCTGCAGGTATCGTTACCGTTATCTGGGTTACTTATGGTTATAGTTTAAGTTTTGGCGAAACAATCAATGGTTTAATTGGCAACCCAATGACCCATTTATTCTTCAAAGGTGTTGCTAATGGCGCACCAGCATTACAAGGTGGAGCAGCATTAACTATTCCTTTATTATTATTCGCAATGTTTCAGTTGATGTTTGCCATCATCACTCCAGGCCTTGTAGTAGGTGCAGTAGCAGAGCGTATCAAGTTTACATCTTATATTTTATTCATTGTATTATTTATCACATTTATATATGCACCTTTAGCTCATTGGTCTTGGCACCCATCTGGATTCTTATTCAAAATGGGCGCTTTGGACTTTGCAGGAGGTACAGTAGTTCATATCAGTGCTGGCTGTGCTGCATTAGCGGGTGCAATTGTATTAAAACAAAGAAGAGCTAAATTAGAGCAACAAGAAATTCCTCCAGCAAATATCCCTTATGTTTTAATTGGTACAGGTTTATTATGGTTTGGATGGTTTGGTTTTAATGCAGGATCTGCATTAGGCGCCAATGCATTAGCAGTGAACGCTTTTGCAACAACCAATACTGCGGCAGCTGCAGCAGGTTTAGCTTGGATGTTTTTTGATGTAATGAAAGGTAAAAAGCCATCTGTATTAGGATTCTGTATTGGTGCTGTAGTTGGATTAGTAGCCATCACACCTGCTGCGGGATTCGTTGGTATCCCTCAAAGTATTTTTATTGGTATAGTGGGAGCAGTTATTTCAAATGTGTTAAGTCATGCATTTAAATTATCAAGAGTAGATGATACTTTAGATGTATTCCCTTGTCATGGTATTGGTGGTATTGTTGGTATGTTATTAACAGGGGTTTTTGCTTCCAAGGCTGTTAATCCTGCTGGTGCTGATGGATTATTTTATGGCAACCCTGCATTTTTCTTCACTCAATTAAAAGCGATGTTGATTGTTGTAGCGTATAGCTTCACAGTATCCTATATCATCTTTAAATTAATCGCATTCTTATTACCATTACGCGTTTCTGAAGAAGAAGAAGAATTAGGCTTGGATGCAACACAACACGATGAAAAATATGGCAGAAACCCATTAAAAGCATAATCAACTTGGTTTTAGCATAAGTATCGTTTTTAGCAATGAATCAAACCTCCCTAATCCAAAAATTGGGGAGGTTTTTTTGTATATTAGTGGCTGATGAAAAAGCTTAAAAAGGGTTTACTTTATCCTATTAAAATTTTACAGTTCTTGTATTGCATTTATGCCTTATTGGTATTTGCCATACTGACTATTATATCGGTTATTACCATGCTTTTTTTAATTCCATTCAGTAAAAGCAAATTGAGTAAGCGAGTTTATAAAATTTGTAGGTATTGGGCCAAAGCATTTCTTATTTTAATTGGGGTTCGACATATAGAAATTTTTGAGGATCAACATGACTTCAAGAAGCCGCATATTTTTGTGGCCAACCATAATTCCTATATGGACATCCCTCCTATTGTTCAATTAAAACATCAACCCATTAAACCACTGGGTAAGTTTGAGTCATCCAAAATTCCAATCTTTGGTTGGATTTATCGAGCTGCAGTAATCATGGTAGACAGAAGCAGTCCAGATAAAAGAGCTAAAAGCCTTAGAAATTTAAAAGCTGCATTACACAAAAAAGTGTCCATTTTTATTTTCCCAGAAGGCACATTTAGCATGACAGAAGAGCGCCCTTTGAAAAATTTTTACAACGGTGCTTTCAAATTGGCCATTGAAATGCAAGTGCCCATTCAACCTATTTTATTAGTTGATGCAGTTGACAGAATGCATTATTCCAGTGTATTTACTTTAACCCCAGGGAAAAACAGAGTAGTCTATTTACCAACGGTAAAAGTTGATGAATACACTATGGATGATATAGAAATATTAAAAGACAAAGTATATCAGATGATGGATGAAGGCCTAAGAAGATATAGAAACTACCCAAGATCAAATTAAATATGTTCGCAGAGATCATCATACCATTAGCACTACCCAAAAATTATACTTGGTCTATTCCTGAACCATTACAGGAAGAGATCATGGTTGGAATGCGCGTGGAAGTGATTTTAGGAGCCAACAAAAGATATGCTGGAATTGTCAAGAAGATTATTCATCAAAAAGATATAGGATTTAAAACCAAAGCTATATTAGGCATTTTAGATGAGGCCCCTATTGTTTATCCAGAACAATTGGCTTTATGGGAATGGATGGCCAAGTATTATTTATGTACAGAGGGAGAAGTCATGCAGGCAGCCATTCCTAGTCATTTAAAAATTTCTAGTGAAAGTGTATTTATACTAAACGAACAATACACCCAAGATTCACACCAACTATCTGATGCAGAATACATCATTAGTGAAGCATTGGAAATTAAAAAAGTATTGAACTTAGTTGAGATTCAAAAACTATTGGATAGAAAATCTGTCTACCCAGTAATGAACAAACTCATTCAAAAAGGAATTTGTTTGGTACAAGAAAACATGGTAGACAAGTATACTATCAAAGAAGAAATCATCATTCAGCTAGATCCAAAATATAAAAACGAAGAAAATTTAGAGCCCTTATTAAATGAGTGGACCAGAGCACCAAAACAACTTCAATTGCTACTAGCATACTTGCACCTTTTAAAGACAGAAGGAACTGTTTTACAAAAAGATCTTCTACAAAAAGCCAATGCGAATCATGCACAATTGAAGGGTCTGATTGAAAAAGGAATTTTAATTGCTGAAAAAAGAAAGGTAGATAGGATTAATAGTCAAGCTATTGAAACCGATGATACTATTCAATTAAGCGATGTTCAAAAAACCAGTTTAGCTAGTTTAAGGGAACAAATGCAATCTCATGCAGTTAGCTTATTACATGGAATTACGGGTAGTGGTAAAACCCAGTTATATGTTTCAATTATCAATGAAATAGTAGCTTCTGGTAAGCAAGCATTGTATATGCTACCTGAAATTGCTTTAACGGCTCAAATGATTAGAAGATTAAAAATGTATTTTGGTAATACGATTGCCATTTATCATTCTAAATTTAATCCCAATGAGCGAGTAGAGATTTGGAATAAAGTTAAAACTGGCGAAATCAAGATTGTATTAGGTGCTAGATCTGCATTGTTCCTGCCATATAAAGATCTATCCTTAATTGTGATTGATGAGGAACATGATGCTTCCTACAAACAACAAGACCCTGCTCCAAGATATCAAGCAAGAGATACTGCCATTTATTATGCCAATCAAATTGGTGCCAAAGTAATACTAGGTTCTGCAACACCAAGTGTAGAAACTTATTTTAATGCACAGCAAAAGAAATTCGGATATGTGTATTTAAGTGAACGCTATAGCAAAGGCAGCCTCCCAACTATAGAAATTATAGATACCAAAAAACAAATAGATACAACAACAGTTCTTACTCCTGCATTATTAAAAGCCATACAAGAAACGGTAGCCAATAATAAACAGGTTATATTATTTCAAAATAGAAGAGGCTATGCCCCTTATATGATTTGTCAAACCTGTGGCTGGATTCCGCATTGTCATCATTGTGATGTGACACTAACTTATCATAAGGCTAAAAACTTACTATCTTGCCATTACTGCGGCGCAAGCTATCCAATAGTAACTACCTGTGAGGCTTGTGGTAAACAAGATTTTAAACAAAAGAATTTTGGTACTGAGCAAATTGAAGAAAAATTAAGCAAGGCCCTTCCCTCGGTTCAAATTGCCAGAATGGATTTGGATAATATCAAAGGAAAAAATGAACATGATCAATTAATTCAACAATTTGAAAAAAGACAGATTGATGTATTAGTGGGCACCCAAATGGTGGTGAAAGGACTTGATTTTGAACATGTAGATTTGGTAGGTATTGTGGATGCAGATAGTTTACTCAACTTTAATCAATACAGGGTAAACGAAAGAGCCTTTCAAATGATGGAGCAAGTGAGTGGCAGAGCAGGCAGAAAAAATGATCAGGGAAAAGTGATGATACAGGTAAGTCAGGTTCAACACCCTATTATTAAAATGGTTCAAGAACATGACTATTTCAAATTTTACGAATTTGAAATTCAAAATAGAAAACATTTCGCTTACCCTCCTTTTAGTAGACTAGTAAGTATTCTTTTCAAACACAAAGACAATACCACTGCAGAGGAAGCGTGTAATCATTTTTTATTGTCTTTGGACCCAGCAATTCAAAAAACTGTTTTAGGACCAGCACAACCTGTGATCAATAGAATTCGAAATAAATATATTTGGGAACTATGTATAAAAATTTCTCCCAAGGCGGATCAATTAAATCTAGCTAAAAGACAATTGCTCCATTATTTACAATTAATTCAAGTTCATCCAAGATATAAAACAGTTCAAATAGTTTTAGATATAGACCCTAATTAGACAAATGCTTATTCAAGAAAATATACCATTATCTTCCTATAATAGCTTTAGATGTGAAGCCAAAGCCAGCTATTTCTGTGCCGTAAAAAGAAAAGATGAAATAGATGAAAGCATAAGCTGGTGCAAACATCAAAATAAACCATTTCTTATTCTTGGAGGAGGTAGCAATATTCTATTTACCAATGACTTTAATGGATTGGTGATTAAAATGGAAATAAAAGGGATCAAATTATTGAATGAAACATCCACAGATGTTTTAATAAGTGTTGGGGCTGGTGAAAATTGGCATTTATTGGTTAAATATTGTGTTCAAAAAGGTTGGGGAGGTATAGAAAACTTAAGCTTGATTCCAGGTACAGTTGGTGCAGCACCCATCCAAAACATCGGTGCTTATGGCGTTGAAGCTAAAGATAGTATTCAAAAAATTATTGCATTCGACACAAAATCCAATCAATGGATTACCTTAATTAATGAAGCTTGTCATTTTGATTATAGAAATAGCATTTTCAAACAAGAGAAAAATAGATACATTATATCTGAAGTGCATTTTTTATTACAGAAACAACCCAATTTGCGAACCGATTAT